>MKWU01001114.1_pt1 | contig 48355 bp, 47 predicted proteins | sample 809101 | NCBI WGS metagenome assembly MKWU01 (sample SAMN05860141, study PRJNA318959) | sponge metagenome | host: Aplysina aerophoba | place: Slovenia: Piran, Adriatic Sea, Gulf of Piran | collected 2013-05-07 | reverse complement strand
AGCCGATGCCTTCCCTGCATTAAAGATGTTCGTATCCCGCAAGCCAGAACATCAGTGGATTCTCATTGGAGTAGCAAGCTTTTCCTGCTTTCATTTGTGTCAAGCAGTTATTTAAATCACCAAATTAACTGATTGATTAATGGTGCTTTGTTAGAGTTAATCCCTAACTTAGCTCCAGTAATTTTTGCTTTATTTTCAGTATATCGTTCCAAGTATCCCGCTTAACTTTTGGATTTCTAAGTAAAAACGCGGGGTGTACAATCGGCATTATGTTATACCTCTCATCCTTAATCCATTTTCCTCTCAGTCCTATAATTCCGCCCCGATTGATAATTGCGTTACACGATGAATTTCCTGTAAGTACGAGAATTTTTGGATTGACCAACTCAATGTGCTTTTGAATGAATGGTCGGAACATATCAATTACTTCTGGTGGTGGTGTCTTATTTCCTGGTGGTCGCCAGTTTACAGCGTTTGTGATATAAATCGCCGTTGATGAATCATTGCTTTTTCGACTGAGTCCAGCTTCCGAAAAAATTTTGTCTAAAAGCTGGCCTGACCGACCAACAAAAGGTAACCCTTGTTTATCCTCATCTTGACCTGGGGCTTCCCCAATTACCATTATCTTTGCCTTTGGGTTGCCATCAGCAAAAACAAGATTGATTGCTGTTTCACGATAATCACAGCCGTTAAATGCTTCTATTGAATTTTTTAAGTCATCAAGTGTTTGAACTTCGGATACCAGCTTTTCCGCAACAAGTTTTGCCTCATTTGCAGTATTATCTACACTTGAGGATTTTTGCTCTCTGAGTAATGAATTATTTCTTTGTTTGGATTGAATAGGTTTTGGTGAGAGAATTCTTTCAGGTTTTTTTTGACCTTGAAGTTTGGTCTCCTTAAAGCGATTGAAGGTATTTGCTGTAATAGCTTCATCAACACCTAGATCAATTTGATACTGCAATATTGCCTTCAAATTCAAATCATTTTCCATGCTTATTGCCAGTTCCATAAGTTTATGAATTCGTAACCTGTTCCGAAATATTACATGATACTAACTCTATAATCCATGGATAGGTAAAAATCCGAACATGATACATCCATTTACTCCGGAATTGTTACCGGACTTAATGAGGCGTTTATCATTAACAAATCTGTTCGGGACCGTTTGATTGATGAAGATCAAAATCGGAGGAAATTCTGAAACCGATACTGAGAGGACGTGATATAGAACGATGCCATTGGGATCATCCTTGTGAATGAGGCACTCTTATGGGCCAAAATAGCATCACTTATCCCACACAACCCGAAACCCTTGATGGGTTGCTGAACTATCCGGTGAATTACCTGTTCTAGCCGCTATCCGGTATCTATAACAATAGCTGCGATGACAAATAAATGATCCCCCTTTAAGCAATTTAAACCCCTGCATCTGGTTCATTTGTCGGCGTACATGTTTTTTTCGTGATTTAACTCTATAGGCATCAGCTGCCCACTCCCACACATTGCCAATCATATTGTACAATCCAAAAGCGTTCGGTAGATAGGATTTTGCCGGTGCGGTTGTTCTCCATCCATCTACACCTGTGTTTAAGAACGGGAATTCACCTTGCCAAATATTACAAGGGAAATTGTTAGAATCATTGGGTTCGGTATCACCCCAAGGAAACCGAATATCCCCCTGACCAGCACGAGCAGCATGTTCCCATTCCAACTCACTCGGCAACCGCCCACCTGCCCACTTGGCATAGGCCTTGGCATCCGCGTGCGAGACTTGAACAACTGGATGATTCGGATACCAAACCTCAGCCTCTGTTCCTGGGCCGTTTATGTCTTTCCAAGTCGCCCCATCCACACGTCGCCACCAACTGGCACCATGTACACCTTTGGTAACTGGTACCTGTTTGGAAACTTCAGACCAAAAGACAAAGCTCCAACCAAAACGCTCTGCGTCGGTTTCATATCCCGTCTCATTGACAAATTTCTGAAATTCTTGATTCGTCACAACTGTCTGACCTATTCGAAACGGTTTTATTCGCTTTTTACACAATGGTCTCTCGCCATCGTCGGGAATCTGTGGATTATTCGTTCCCAAAAAGGCAATGCCACCGGGCACCTCGACAGTCGCAAAATTCACATGAGTTTTTTTCTTTGTGATTGATTGGACACTCGCATTATGCACATTCTCGTTACGGGCGGGACTACAGCAGGTTTTCCTGTTTGGCTTTTGCGAGGGTTGAACTGTCATTTCTGAGGCTTGTTTATTTAGACATGCACATGAACAGTCTACAGTGGACGGCGGGCAAGCGAATAAATTTGACCTGTGGGCCCTCCTACGGGACGCGTAGCAAGATAAAGTGCAAATTCAGCCACTTCATCAGGATGTTTCACTCTTTCCCATGCAGGAAGTCCCTTGGGTAAAGCACTGCGGTCTTGGGCAAGAATTTCCTCCGGTGAGCGTTCTTGCCCTTGGGGAGCATTGTCAAAAGTCGCTGTGGCAGTAGGCCCAGGGACCAAAGTGTTTACATCTATGTCTCTGGACCAAAGCTCATTGGCCAAACTCTCGGTCATCATATTCAATGCAGCCTTTGAGACATGATAAGCACTGCTATTTACACCTGCACTATAGCCTTTGCCAGAGGAAAGGTTGATTATCTTGCCTCCTTTATTCATTCTCGCAATCAAATGGCGGGTAATCAGGTAGGGTCCACGGACATTGATTTCCAGGGTTTTCCACCATAGATCGGGGTCAGAATCTTCAAACGCTCCACGCTCAAGATAGGCACCGGCATTGTTGACAATTATGTCCGTTGTACCGAATTCATGACTAATTTGATCACAAAAGCTCTTGACCTGGGCAGGGTTGGCCATATCAATCGGTAAGGTAAAACAGGCACTACCGAACCGACTAATAATCGAGCTTACCTCGCTTAGCTCGTTTTGCGAACGCGCACAGAGCGCGACATCTGCACCTTCTTTGGCAAAACGCAGGGCAATCGCTTTCCCGATACCTCGCCCTGCCCCGGAAATAACTGCGACCTTGCCGCTCAGGGGTAAATCAACCATTCAGTTCTGCCTTCAATCTAATCAATGTCTCATTGACCTCGTCCAACCCTTTATCCCAATCGACGGCATTTTTGGCAGTATAATGTGCCATTGGTAGCACTTTTTGCAGGCAATCAATCCCATCCCACAGACGGGTGTCACAGACCACGACAAAGGGCTTGCCCTTAGTATTTCGTGCCTCTTCAAACGCGTTAAGTAATTCCGATATATCCATAACACTAATCCGGCGAACTTGAAAACCAAAGGCAGTAAACTTGTCATGTACTGGTTCAACCCTCATCACATCACTAGGATGACCCGAAGCTTGCATATCGTTATTGTCGACGATAAAACAAAGATTATCAAGCTTTTGGTGGGCAGCGAACATCGCTCCTTCCCAGACGTTACCCTCTTGCAGTTCACCATCGGAAAAGAGGCAATAGATTCGCTGGTCTGATCCTAGTTGGCGCAAGCCCCAAGCCAACCCTGCGGCTTGGCTTGGACCTTGACCCAAGGAACCTGCTGTAATCTCAAACCCTAACTGACCTTCAATCGGGCTTTGATCCACTTTTGTTCCATCTGCATTGTAGGTCCGCAATTCGTCCATTGTGTAGTGACCAGTTTCTGCCAAGGCACTGTATGTCATGATCGCGTCATGTCCGTTCGACAAAACAAACCGGTCATAATACCAGCCCTCATTATCTGGACGCAACTCATCAAAATAAAGGCACGCCGCGATGTCTGCGAGGGCCACCCCTTGCGCTGCATACCCGCCACGCTGGCGACAAATCTCGAGTACATTGCGTCGGATCCTAGCAGCAATGATTTCCAATTCCAGTATACAGTGGTTGCTTCTCACCGTACATTCTCCGCAATATCATTGGCAAGTGTCTGGGCATCAAGGCCGAGTTGCGCACGGATATAAGCCAGAGATCCACCTGGTGCCCATCGATTGGGTAGGCCAAAACGTTTTACTGGCGGCCCTCCTCCAATGTCAGAGATAATTTCTGCCACCAATGATCCAAGCCCAGTGACAATCTGATGATTTTCCACCGTTACAATTTGGTCGTGGGCAAAAGAAAAATCTGCAATCTCATCTTCATTTACAGGCTTGATTGTCGGCACATGAAGGAGGGAGTGGTCGACTCCTCGTTCGCTCAGTAGAGCAGAAGCCTCAAGCGCCCATTGGGTGCCAAGACCTGTCGCGATTATCCCGAGCCCCTTACCTCGCTTCAATGGGTAGGTTTTTCCAATCTCAAAGTTAAATTTCTTGCTGTCAAGCAAAAGCGGTGTATCACCGCGATGACCACGGATATAGGTCAGTCCTGGCAGATCGACAACGGTGTTAAGGGCTGCACGAAAATCCGTTGGATCCATGGGATCAATCACGGTTGCATTGGGAATCGCACGCACCATGCCTAGGTCCTCAGCGGCTTGATGATGGATTCGAGCTGGGTTGGCGATGCCAGGGGTAAAGCCAATAGCGATATTGGTTGGCCCTTCCGCTCGATTTGTTCCCGGTCCCGATCCGGTACCCATGCAGATCATCATCTGATCATAAGCTCGCCGGGTAATGTAACAAGCAAAACAGGTTGCCACCGGAATCAATCCTGACCTAGCTACTCCAGCTGCTACTGACAGCAAATTTTGCTCGGCCATGCCCACATCAAGATGCTGCTCTGGTAACTCGTTTTTCACTCGAAATACTTGGCAATATTTACTGAGGTCCGCACTTATGATCACCACATTTTTACGACGCCGGCATAGATCATAACTTATCTCGTCAAATGGTGCAGGGTCAAAACTGCGAACGCCTTTCAGCAGCATAATTCACTCATGGTACGTTTTTGGATTTTGGCAGGAGCACCTTTTGAAGATACTCTTCAGCCTGTGCATGGGTCACCCAATCTGGTGGAGGAAAGTCGGCGGCCATATCCCAATCATCTCCAGTGGTTTTCATATGTATATCTAATTTCACATCAAACTCATCCATTAATTGAGCATAAGTGGGATCATCAACCAGATTATTTAATTCGTTTCGATCATTGCGCTGATCGAAAAGCATGGCACGGTGGTTCTTGCGTCGCATATAGAGCCAGTCTTTGGTACGGATTCCACGTTCAGCAAATGGGGCAAATTCATGCGGGTTTCCTCCAGTTTGAGTGAATACTTGGTACCATATGGAATCACGTGCTGTTTCGCTTGTACCGTCAAGTGCCGACAGATAGGATTGGCTATCACGTCCACCTGGCATTTCTATCCCCACAAGATCAAAGAGAGTGGCCATCATATCGACCCCGACATCAACCATCGCTTCGGTCCGTTTTGGCTGGAATCGTTCTGGGTAACGCACGATCAATGGTACATGCATAGACGCACGGTATGCTTGATTCTTGATTCCACAAAAAGACCCGTGTTGTCCACACATATCGCCATGGTCGGACATAAAGATCACCACCGTATCATTGGTCACCCCAAGTGCATCAAGTTGGTTGAGGATACGGCCAACGTTCCAATCAATATTATGAATCATACCGTAATACTCAGCGATAAACTCACGAATTTCGGCTTCAGTCTCAACCTCTCCAACCTCTTTGGTTTCATGCGACGCATGACTCTTGTGCCCAGACCGTTTGTCGCCAAAGCAAAGGACTTCGTTGCGGTGTTTTTGTACCTTCGACTGTAAATCTGGGTCCGGCACACCGGGTGGGAGAGGAATCTTGTCTGGGTCGTAAATCTGGCGGAGATAATCCGGCATATCCATGGGAAAATGCGGAGGGCCATAACTGATATAACCTAAGAATGGCTTGTTATCTCCAGCCTTGACCGAGGTATCAATAAATTCCATCAGTTGGTCAGTTTGATAATCTGGCTCATATCTTTCTGAGTGATAAGCTTGGCCTTCATTATCAAAATAAATCGAGGACCTGTAATAGTGTCCGCGGTTAAATCCGATGAAATGATCAAAGCCAAAGCGCCGGTCAGGCGGGACAAAACCTGGTTTGGGTCCACCTTCCAAGTGCCATTTGCCGATATATCCGGTGCGATAGCCAGCATCGCGCATATACTCGGCCAGGAACCCTTGATCGTTGCGCAATGGAAAATGATTTTGAATCATCCCGTGGCCTTGTGCATATTTACCAGTCAGAACCGAAGCTCGAAATGGGCAACAAAGCGGATAACTCGTATAGGCTTGGCTAAAATGCACACCTTCCATTGATAATCTGTCGATATTAGCAGTCTTAATCACAGAATTACCGGCACAACCCATAGCATCATACCGCATCTGGTCGGCATAGATAATTAATATGTTCGGTTGATGGGTCATGCTTTGGCTGATCTTCCCCTAAGCCGCGAAGTAATTGGCCCCAATAAGATAGTCAACGCTAGTGCTGCGTAAATCGTCAGACCAATGGGTGTATTGAAGAACTCGACAATTGATCCATCTGCGATGGTCAGGGATTGGCGCAAGGAATTCTCGAGGATGGGACCCAAAACAAAGCCAATGGACAAAGGTGCTATGGAATAACCGAGTTTACGAACCACGTAACCAAGAATACCAGCACCCAAAAGCACACCTACATTGAAGAATGAATACGAGACTGAGTAAATCCCAACAAAACTCAACAACAATACCGTCGGTACAATAACCGATGTCGGTACCATGATCAGCCGTGCAGCAAAACGGATCGCTACCAGACCAATAAACATCATAAGAATGTTGATCACGAACAAACCAATAAAAATCGCATACATCAAATCAGGACGGTCACTAAAGAGCTTTGGCCCTGGGGTAAGACCTTGGATCAGCAAAGCACCAAGCAATACTGCAGCCGCAGGACTTCCTGGCACACCAAGAGTCAATGTAGGTACTAAGGCTCCACCAACAGTTGCATTATTAGCCGTCTCGGGGGCAACAATTCCCTCTGGAATCCCGGTACCATATGCCTCAGGCGTCTTTGAGCGTCGTTTGGCCTCTGAATAGGCAAAAAAGGCACCTACAGCCGCTCCCTCACCTGGAATAATTCCAATGATTGTTCCAATAATTGAGGAACGCAGTATCACATCTTTCAAACCGGATAAAGTTTTTAAACTAGGTAGTTTAACCTTCAAACTGTCCATATTGAATTTGGTCCTCTGCAAAGCCCGCTCTGACCCAATCAACACTTCTGATACAGCGAATAGACCAACCAGAAAAGGGACGAGTGGGAGACCCTCATAAAGATGGTATGTACCAAATGTGAACCTCTCTGTACCATTTAACTCATCCAGCCCCCAAGTGGTTAGGAAAATACCCATTGTGCCCATAAGAAGTCCTTTTGACAGGCTCTTGCCCGCCACACGAACCACAACAATGAGGCCAAAGACACTGATAGCTAGGTATTCACGTGGGCCGAACTTGACCGCAAGACTTGCTAATAAAGGTGAAATCACAACCAAACAGACGACGCTGAATAGTCCTCCGATAATTGAACCGGTCAGAGAAAAACCAAGCGCCTCACCTCCCCTACCATCCTTAAACATCTTATGCCCGTCTTGAACGGTCGCTATTGCTGCTCCAGTTCCAGGAATGCCGACGGCGATTGCAGAGATTGACCCTCCGTAAATTGCGGCTGAATAAATCCCCAGCAATAGAATCATTGAAGGAACCGTTTCCATATAAAAGGTAAATGGGAGTGCCAATGCGATCGCAATAGGTGGCCCCAAGCCAGGCAAGATACCAATGATTATCCCAAGAATAATACCCACTATCAACAAAGTGATGGTAAAGGGGTCAGCCAATAGGCCAATTGCAATCGCGAGTGCGTTTGGTTCTATCATTATAAGATTATACCAACTGTATCCCAAGTAGGTAGGTAAAGACAATATAGATACATCCAGTGAGCACCCAAACGGTTGCATAGATCAAAGGTTGTTTGATCCCCATAGCCAACAAAGATAATGGCCCGAGCAGTAAAGCCATGGGAATAAAACCAAAGCTACGCCAGGTGAGATAACATGCAACTGAGACAGCCAGCATCAATATCCCACGACGTGCATCCCCTTTATTGCCGAACACAGTCTCGCCAGTATCACCACCTGCTTCGCCCTTTACCCCATATAGGTAACAGACGATGATTGCACAGGCAACCATGGCGCCTAGCATCAACTGTGGAAAAAATTTTGACGGTAAGCCTGAGCTCGCCAACAAACCTGTCGCTTCAAACCCTTCAGCAACCCAAGCGAAATAGGAACTTACCAGAATAACCAAAACCGCAAATACAGTGTTGGCAATTCGTTGGATGAACATGAATTACTACCTCAAATCATAGACACCGTACATGCTCCCATATTGTACGGTGTCCAAGATCATACCACAAGTTATTTGTGGAGAAGGCCAAGACCATCTAGGATTGGGGAATAAAGGTCAATTCCCGCCTGGATTAAGGCTGTTGTTTCATCTACTCCATGCACCCAGTTGTAACCGACAGATTTGGGAACCTGAGAGATAAACTCTTCTTCACCCATGGGCTTGGATGCTTCTAACAGCTTGTCAACTATCTCTTGTGGTGTACCAGCCTTAACAGCCAAACCACCATGGACCCAGACACCGGCCTCTTTACCTGGGAAGGCTTCACCCACAGTACGTACACCTGGCAAGTCTTTCTCCATATAAGGCTGACGTCCATTATCAAGGATAATCAAGGGGCGTACCTCGCCATCTTGGTAGGCGTGAATTGAAGCAACTTGACCAACGGCCACATCTACTTGACCACCGATCAAGCCTGCCATCGTAGCAGGAACAGTTTTTAATGCCAATGTCTTGAATTCCAACCCAAACTCATTTGCTAATTGGACTGCTGACAAGTTGGGGGGTGCGCCTAGATTGTTTACGCCAATGGTAAGCTTATTTTCCCTAGCTCCCTCAAGGAACTCTTCAAATGTATTGTAAGGGCTATCTCCACGTACATAAAGTGCATTTGAGGCCGATATTCCTGCAAAAAGCGGAATAAAATCCTCAAGCGGAGTATAAGGTGTCTCACGCGTTAGTGGTACAATCATGAAAGATGGTGGTGACCAGTTGAATAAAGTATAACCATCGGCAGGGGCTTCAGCCACAGACATAGTTGCTGGGATATGCGCTCCGCCTGGCTTGTTAATAACGTTGACTGGAACACCCAATTCCTTTGAAAGAACTTCGGCATTCATTCGTGCGACAATGTCTGCGTTTCCACCGGCCCCAAAACTAACAACATAGGTGATTGGTTTTTCTGGCCATTCTGCTAATGCGACCCCCATGCTCAACCACAAAACCGCAATACTCGAAACGGCAAATTTGATAAGATTCATAGTTTACTCTCCATTCTTTAAACGCCTCAAATTACTTCCATACCATTTGAAAAAATTTGAAACTGTTTCATTAACCCCAGTTTAAAGGCCAATTTTTCCAGACAACCTTGCTTCAAGATCACTTAGAAATGCCTTAATGGTCTAGATGTATGTATCTTTACATGCTCAATTATAAAAGTCAAGCCAATATTCTGAAACATCAAGAGATATGTCAGTCAACAGTAAACTCCATTTCAAATTCCAAAAGGTCGCTCGGGTAGTAGAGAATCGCCGAATAAATAAGCTGTCCTTCGCCGTCCATAAATTCCCTTGTTACACGAAACACCGCTGAATTCACTTTGATACCAAGTGCCTCGGCCATGGCAAAATCAGCATAGGAAATTGTTACATTCTGTCGGGCTTTTGTAATTGAAACACCGAGATCTTTAAGAACCGTCACAACAATTTCTTCCTCGAATCGCTCCGGGGCTTTTTCAAAAATTCGATCATCCAGCTTAATATCCACTTGGCAAAACGGCTTGCCCCATTTGGCATGGATACGGCGTAAATAGCGGAAATAACGACCATCATCGGTCTTTTCTATTGCAGCAAATTTCTTGCGAACTGAAACTTTCAAATGATCGACCATGGCATAGATTTGTGAAATCTCCATTTTAAGTTGAAGCGTGTGTTTCCGTGGCCGCTTCACGTCTTTGACAAAGGTTCCTCGTCCAGAATGCTTTTCAATCAGCCCCTCTTCCTCAAGAGTATTCATCGCTTGTACCACAGTCATCCGGGCTACGCCCAACTGTTCGGTCAACTTGTGCAAAGTAGGCAGGCGAGTTCCCGACACAAGACTACCTGACAGTATCTGGTGGCGGAGCACTTCAGCAACTTCTGCGTGCAATGGAACTGCCGTTCGTCGCATTGATTGAAGATCCATGTTGACAATCCTTCTATTTCAAAGGTATAAAGCTTTATATCTTTATCTTAACACAGGTTGAACATGAAAGTGAAACATAATCTGCATGAATTGACAAATATTGCTACGCGATTGCGACTACATGTAGTAGATATGGTGGCCCCATCAGGTCAGGGTTATGTACAACAAGGACTTGGGGCGGCAGATATTTTTACCACACTCTACTTTGCCGAGGCAACTATTGACCCGGCCGATCCAACTTGGCCGAATCGTGATCGAATTTTCTTGACTACTGCCCACAACACTGCGATATTCTATGCCGCTCTCGCTGAGCGAGGTTTTTTTAATGTGGCTGATTTGGCAACCTATGTCACCGACGGCTCACCACTTGAGATTAACTCATCTGAGCGCTTAGGATCATTTGTGGAGGCCACCTGTGGTTCGCTGGGTCAAGGCCTGTCCGTGGCCGTGGGCTGTGCTTTGGCAGCCAAGCGCCAAGGCCGGGCAAACCGCTTTTACGTGATCATCGGGGATGGTGAGATGCAAGAGGGTCAAATTTGGGAAGCAGCGATGTTAGCCGGAGCCCAGGGACTCGACAATCTCTGTATTATTGTTGATTATAATTTTGTTCAATCGGAAGGGGCAATGGATCTTGTAATGTCGCTTGAACCGCTCATAAACAAGATGGAAAGCTTTGGCTTTGCTTGCCAAGAAGTGGATGGTAACGACATTGAGGCTTTACTTGCCGCCTATGATTCGGCACGAGAGACCAAAGGCAAACCCAGCTTTATCAAGGCCAACACGTTGATGGGTAAAGGAGTTACTTCGCTTGAAGGGTTGATGTTCCACCAACTCCGGTTTCCTCAAGAGGTCGCCGCAAGTGCACGCACTGAATTGGAGGCGTTGTTATGACCGAGACATTGACCCAGCTTGAGGCAGCTGATTTCATCAATCGATCGTTTAAGCCATTACCACGAGCCTATGGTGATGCATTGGTCAAGGTGGCGAAGACTGACCCACGTATTGTAGCACTTTGTGCCGATTTGGTTCCCCCTACTGAAACCGACCTGTTTCGCGACGAACTGCCCGAACGGTTTCACAACGTAGGTATTGCTGAAGCGAATATGATCGGCATTGCTGGAGGCATGGCCCGGTCTGGTGAAATTCCTTTCTGCCATTCCTTTTGCGCCTTTATCACCAAACGCGTACTTGATCAGATTACCATGCAAGTCGCCTATCCGAACCTACCAGTTAAAATTGTGGGCTTTCTGCCCGGTGTTGCCACAATGCTCGGAGTTTCGCATCAGGCTATTGAGGATATCGCCATCATGCGTGCTGTCCCTAATATGGCTATTTTTGAGCCTTCGGGACCTGAATATCATGCCGCCATGGTCAAGCTTGCCCTTGATTGGAACGGCCCCGTCTACCTTCGCATGAAACGCCCCGAAACAACTCCACCAGATTTCATACCCCAAAGCTTGAAGGTAGGTAAAGGTGTGATCATGCGTGAGGGTACTGATTTGACCATTATCGCGGCTGGACTATGTGTAAAGGAATCTTTGGCAACTGCAGATACTCTTGCCAAAGAAGGTATTGAGGCAAGAGTTGTAGATATGGCCTCAATTAAGCCGCTTGATCAGGCGTTGATAATTGAAAGTGCCACTAGGACCGGTGCAATTGTAACTGCCGAAAACCATAGCATTATTGGTGGACTTGGATCAGCAGTGGCAGAAGTTCTTGTTGAGGAAGGTATTGGTCTGCCATTCAAACGAGTGGGTGTTAAGGATCAATTTTGTGAAGGTGGAACTACGCCTTATCTGATGAACAAGTTCGGTCTAGACGCGCCGGCCATTGCGGATGCAGCCCGTCAGGTGATACTGAAGAAGGGGTAACTCATGGACTTCAGTATGAATTTGATTCCAGTAAAATATCCTATGAGACCGTCCATCTCGATAACCCGTCCAAAAAAATCAGGTACTGACCCTATTCAGTTGGGCCGACGGCAGTGAATTCCCACACCACCAAACAAGCCGCCTATGTTGCGTCATGAGATGAATTTTCAAGACACTATTAAAATTGCCCGGATCAAGGCCTTTCCAATCCGTGCATCAGGAACTTACTCACCAAAAATGGCACTTGGGACCATGCCAACTCGTCCTGCTCTCTTGGTCAAGATTGAGGATAGTTCAGGCTGTTATGGGTGGGGCGAGATCTGGGCGAATTTCCCACCACGGGCCAACACACATAAAGCAAATATCATTGAGGATGTCATAGAGACTCATTTGCGAGGTATTTCCTTTTCTGAACCACACGAAGTCCAAGAGGTGTTACGTAAAACCTTATCCCTTTACTTTCTCCATATAGGTCAGTCGCAAGTATTTGAGCATATTCTGGCAGGAATTGATACGGCGCTTTGGGATATTGCCTTGCGCCATGAAGGCGTTTCATTTGCCCAGTTTATGGGACTCCAGTCTACCAAGGCACGCTCATATGCGTCCTCGATCAATGCCGAGGATCTTGAGCAACTAATCCCCTTTCATACCGAGCTGGGGCAAACCTATTTTAAGCTCAAGATTGGTTTTGCCGAACATGGTAATGCAAAAATCGTTGAAAATGCTGCCAAACTAATTCCTGCCGGGTCTCGTATCATGGTGGATAGCAATCAAACTTGGACCCTGGAACAGGCTAAGGTAGCACTGCGGGATATTGAGGCTTATGAGCCATATTTCGCCGAAGAAGCACTGCGTTCCGACTCACCACATTCAGACTGGGAAGAACTCGTTGCAAGTACAGATATCCCACTCGCAGCGGGGGAAAATATTTATGGAATTGAAGATTTCCTTGCCCTGACTCGAGCCGGCATAAAAGTGCTCCAACCGGACGTAGCTAAATGGGGCGGTGTTTCTGGTGCACTTGATCTAGCAAAAAACATGCCTGAGGATGTATTAATCTGGCCGCATTTCATGGGAACCGCAGTAGGACAGGTTGCGGCCCTTTCAGTTAGTGCTGCCATAGGCAAGAGTTCCTATTGCGAGGTAGACGTAAACGAAAACCTACTTCGCTCTGAACTCTGTGGGGATGTGATCAACATTGAAGATGGAAGGGTTGAGTTACCCTCGGTTCCAGGCCTTGTGCACCCGCCTTCCCTCAATAGGCTCACAGATTTTACAGATTGGATGTAATGGCATGAAACACGCCGCAGAATGGTTATCCGACTTTACTGAAATTGTTGCTACTGGGGATGGAACACGCATCTCAGAGTTGTTTGATGAAGGTGGTTTTTGGCGTGATTATCTACCTTTCGGTTGGAGTCTACAAACCATTGAGGGGCGTAAAGCCATCGCACAATTTGGCTCGAATCATGCATCAGCAGCCGGTTTTGAGGGGGTGCATTTCGAAGGTAAGCCATGTGACAATGAAGGTTTCTTTCGCTTTCAAACCAAGGAAGGGCCGGGTAGAGGTTATGTATATGTCGAAGATGACCTTTGTACCAGCCTCTTTACAATGCTCAATGATTTACCGCATAAATACGACAAAACCACAAAAGAGACTTCGCCATACGTGCTTGTCGTGGGAGGTGGTCAAGCAGGGCTAGCTTTGGGAGCACAACTGCAAGAACTCAGTGTACCCTATCTAATCATCGACAAATATCCATGTGTAGGCGACCAGTGGAGGTTGCGTTATGACAGTCTCGTGTTACATGATCCTGTCTGGTACAACCACATGCCTTTTAAGCCATTCCCCAAGGATTGGCCAGTCTTCACCCCCAAAGATTTGATGGGGGATTGGTTGGAGAAGTATGCTAATGAGCTCGCGCTCAACATTTGGACCAGTACTAAATTAACTTGTGCTCGTTATGATGAAACGCGGGGTAATTGGCACGCTAAAATTTGCAAGAATGGCGAAACACAAATTCTGAATCCTACCCATTTGGTAGTTGCACTTGGACTTTCAGGCTTTCCAAAGGTACCAAAATTTGATGGACAAGAAACTTTTGAGGGTTTTCAGATGCATTCCAGTGATTATAAAAGCGGGGTGGCATCTGTTGGTAAACCCGTTGTTATAGTTGGAGCCAATAACTCTGCTCATGATATAGCTTCCGATCTGGCATTAAACGGGTCACATCCGATCATGATCCAACGTTCATCAACTTTGGTTGTAAACCAGCAAGATTATTGCGAGCGGATTTTAGGATCGCTTTATTCGGCCAAAGCTTTAGCCAAGGGAATCACAGTTGATAGGGCAGATATCATACAGGCCTCAGTCCCTCTTCGTTTGTTAGAAACTAAGCATCGGGCCATTTGGGATGGCATTCGCAAGGACCGTCAGAGCTTTTATCAACACTTAACTGATGCCGGTTTTACAGTGGATTTTGCCGAAGACGGAACTGGTCTTGGTATGAAATATCGTCGTACTGCGTCAGGTTACTACATTGATGTAGGTGGTTCAGAGATGGTGATAGAAGGGAGCATCCAAATCCGTTCGGGGCAAGGTATCAAGCATCTATCGAGATACGCCGTTCATTTGACAAGTGGCGAAGAAATCACGACTGATACAGTAATCTATGCCACTGGCTATGGTAACATGACCGACTGGGTTAGTGCATTGATTGATCCAGAAACTGCCAAGCGTATTGGTCCCTGCTGGGGCTACGGATCTGGAGCCAAAGGGGATCCAGGCCCCTGGATCGGTGAGCAACGCAATATGTGGGTCGAAACTGCTCAATCCGGTTTGTGGATGACTGGTGGTAATCTTTATCAAGCAAGATTTTTTTCACGCTTGCTTGCCTTACAATTGGCTAAGAGATGGATATTGTCAGACTGAGATGATAGTCAAGGGAAGGAGCACCTTGCTTTAGGTTTAGAGAGAAGTCGTTTCCAAATTAAAATGTTGTCATTCAGTCGGACTTCATGTTGTTTTTGATATGAGATTCGTTTGCAAATCATGTCTAAGAGCCTGTTCCATAAATCAATGAGGTAACAAAAGACCTTGCATACGTGTATGTTACACCTTCAAACATTAGCAAAAAAAAGGAGGTATAACATGCTGCCGTGGGACAAGCCCGCTTGAGATAAATATATGCGAGTTGACAATTATATGCAATGTGATGTGACCGAAGAGGAGTGGGAAGTGATAATAACTTTTTTCTACCCAAGTGCGTATGTGGCGATCACGTAAAACCTGCTTGAGTGAGATATTCAATGCCAACCAGTACTTGCTAGCTACCGGTTGTCAATGGCGCGCTATACAGAATGATAAATAAAAGAGTTCTTAGAGCTCTATTCAGCTAGATGTCGGTTGTCAATGGGTCTAATTTCACTAGGGTGTAGCAATTAAACAATGATTTTTTCCGTTTTGAATTATGATGCTGATTAATAGTTCTTATCCACCTTCATCTTAATTTTTTGCAAAATTTATAACCTCTTCTGCTTTAATAGTATTTCCAAGTAAAATTCTGTATTAAATACCTTGACCTGCGATACATCAACTTAAAAGGACAATAGTTATTAAACATCTGTTAAGCGTCGAAACTCTTTCAGTTTCGGAAATTGAGTCGATTTTAGACCATGCCGAAAACTTTATTGAAGTTAATCGCCAAGAAGTAAAACATTCAAATTTGCTGGCAGGTAAAACGCTCATTAACTTGTTTTTTGAAAGTTCCACTAGAACTCAAGCTAGCTTTGAAATTGCCGGCAAGCGATTAGGCGCTGATGTCATGAATCTGAGCATCCAACAAAGTTCCTTACGCAAAGGAGAGTCAATTATTGATACCGCTATGACATTGAATGCCATGCGACCTGATTTGCTGGCCATTCGTCATCCCCTTTCAGGAACTCCAAGCCTACTTGCTGACAAAGTTCATTGCTCAGTCATAAATGCTGGTGATGGAACCCATGAACATCCCACCCAAGCTCTACTTGATGCATTGACAATTAGACAAGCAAAGAAATCCCTTACAGGTCTTACAATTGCAATCTGTGGTGATATCAAACATTCGCGCGTAGCTAGGTCTAATCTGCTTCTACTAAGCAAAATGAACAATTGCGTTCGGTTAGTCGGCCCTAGCACTCTTATTCCAGCGAATATCAGTGAATTTGGAGTGGAGGTTTACAATAATTTGGTAGACGGGATAACTGATGTTGATGTCGTCATGATGCTTCGATTACAAACCGAGCGTATGCAGGCCGCCTATGTTCCTTCAATTCGAGAGTATTACAGTGAATTTGGCCTGAATTACAATAACTTAAAGTATGCGAAAAAAGACGCTATTGTCATGCATCCTGGGCCGATGAACCGTGGCGTAGAAATTGATGGTAACCTTGCTGACGACATCAACTATTCGGTCATTCAGCATCAGGTTGAAATCGGTGTTGCGACACGTATGGCCGTCATGCGACTCCTATGTGATTCTCAACACGAAAAGAAATCGAACTCGCTATGACGCTGATTTTGCACAATGCCAAAATAATCAATCCGACCTCTGAGGACATATTTTGCGGCTGGATTGCGGTAGAAAGTGACCAAATCATTGAGGTTCAATCGGGACCATATAATAGCAAATCTGATACTGAGGCCATTGACTGCAAGGGGCAATATGTCGCTCCAGGAATTATTGATGTTGGCGTCAAAATTGGGGAACCTGGGGAACGCCATAAAGAAAGCTTTCGTACAGCTGGACTAGCTGCGGCAAGAGGTGGTATTACAACCATGATTACTCGACCCGATACGACCCCATCAATTGATAATCCTGAGACTCTTGAATTTTTCGTTCGTCGAGCTCAATCGGCAACAAACATTCGAATTTATCCCATGGCCACACTTACCAAAAGACGGGAAGGTAACGAAATCGCGGAAATCGCACTTTTAAAACATGCCGGTGCAGTGGCTTTTTCAGATTGTGACCTCTTTGTTAAAAATTCAAAAATCATGGCAAATTGCCTGAAGTACTGTTCCCAAAATAATGTTTTAGTGATGGGGCACCCTCAAGATCCTTGGTTGAGTGATGGGGCATCTGCAACATCTGGCCAATTCGCTACACTTAAGGGTCTTGCAAGTGTACCAACTTATGCTGAAAAAATTGGTTTGGAAAGAGACCTCGCTCTAGTTGAAGGGACCAAAGCAATTTACCACGCAGACCAAATTACGACTGCCATTGGCGTTAGAATCTTTAAAGATGCTTTACAGCGTGGACTTGATATTTCTGCTGGAGTTTCCATACACCATTTGTCCCTAAATGACTTTGATGTTGGCGATTATCGAACTTTTTTTAAAGTCAAACCACCGCTCAGATCTGAGGATGACCGTCAAGCAGTTATTGAAGCTTTACGAGACGGAACAATTTCAATCTTGTGCTCAATGCATACTCCCCAAGACGAAGAAACAAAGCGATTACCCTTTGAAGCTGCCGCGAGCGGAGCAGTTGGCCTTGAAACGCTATTACCCGTTGCTTTAAGACTCTTTCATTCTGGAGATTTAAGTTTACTCCAGCTATTTAGGGCCCTGTCCTTAAATCCATCTCGTCGATTTGGTTTGGAAACTGGTCAAATTGCTAAAGGCTACCTAGCTGACCTTATCGTATTTGACCCCAACTTCCCTTTTATACTTGATCGACATAAACTCAACTCAAAATCTAAAAACACCCCCTTTGATAGGCAAACTCTTCAGGGAAAGATACTGCATACTCTGGTTGGTGGCATAAGCGTGTTTAGCCATGAGTGAAATAGAATTATTACAGCCTAATACAGTCTCCATAGCCGTACTAATCATTTTAGCTTATCTGGTTGGCTCAATCTCGTTTTCGCTGTTAATGGCGCGAATATTTTCGCTAGGGAATTTAAGGAACATTGGATCAGGGAACATTGGAACGACTAACGTTCTAAGAACAGGAAATTATCTGGCAGCTGCTCTCACCTTGATCTTGGATTTAGCCAAAGGATTCTTACCCGTCCTTGCTGCTTGGTTTGTCACACAAAACCCAATAATTGTGCAAGTTGTTGGACTTGCTTGTTTTTTTGGTCACCTATGGCCGATTTGGCATCAATTTAGAGGGGGTAAGGGAGTTGCAACTTTTTTTGGTGTCATTTTCGCCGCGACACCCTTGGCTGGAATAGTAGTAGCTTTAATTTGGTGTGGGGTTGCTGGAATATTTAGAATCGCTTCGCTTGCCTCCCTTTTATCAGCCTTAGCCTATCCACTTGTTTTGATAATTTTAGGGAACTTTAATTACTTGTGGTTTGCAGTTTTAGCATTGATTTTCATCGGACTTAAACACCGGCCCAATATCCAACGCATTTTTGCTGGAAAAGAATCAAAAATAAAATTATGAGTTTTTATTTTTGAAAGGAACTACCATAAGGTTGGCTTTAATAAATAACTGATCTACACAATGAGTTGTCCTCTCAAGAGTTGCAATCCTCAATTAGGTATCAACATCCGTCCCAATTCGACAATAATCGTATATTGAGCTGAGATTCCCTTTCCATTTTTCCTCACCCATTTTAGTAAGAACTTCAGCTTGTGAAAGACCGTTCTGAAGTGCTTCCTTAAGTGGACTCAAATATTGTGACTCATCAATATGGTTGATTCCTTTTGCCGCTTGACGGCGAGAATTAAGACCGGCTTCTGATATTTTCAGAGCCTCACGGGCTAAATCTAGGATACGAATATCATTGTGGGCTCCCTTCAGCCCATGTTTAGACGCTTGAATACGAAGATTTTCTCTTGTTTCCTCATCGAATCCCTTGACCAAATCCCATGCTGCATCCAATGCAGTTTGATCATAAATTAACCCAACCCAGAATGCAGAAAGTGCAAGAACATGATTGTACGACCCCATATCCGCACCGCGCATTTCCATAAATTTTTTTATTCTCACTTCAGGAAAAATGGTCGTGAGATGATTGGCCCAATCAGAATCCATCGGCAATTGGTTTGGTAATATTGGTAACTTACCCTGCATAAATGAACGAAAAGAAAGGCCTCTAGCATCCAGAAAATCACCATTCTGAATGACAAAATACATTGGAACATCCAGAGCGTAATTTGTCCAAAGTTCAAATCCAAACCCTTCATCAAAAACGAAAGGCAGCATACCAGTACGTGAGGAATCCAAATCTTGCCAAAATCGACTCCGATTGGACATATAGCCTGTTTGTTTACCCTCAAAATAAGGCGAATTAGCAAAAAGAGCCGTGGCTACGGGTTGTAATGCTAGGGCAACGCGAAACTTCTGTACCATGTCAGTCTCAGAACTGTAATCCAAATTAACTTGGACAGTGCTAGTTCTGTACATCATGTTGACCCCAAATCGACCAACTTTCTTCATGTACTCAGTCATGAGCTTGTAGCGCGCTTTCGGGAGAATAGGCATCTGTTCGTGGGTCCATTCTGGTGCAGCCCCAATGGCTAGAAACTCCGCTTGAATTGAGTGTCCTATTTGAGCAATTTCCCTAATATGCTGGTTTAACTCAACTTCAGTTTCATGCAGAGTGTGTAATGGAGCACCTGAAAGTTCAATCTGACCACCCGGCTCTAATGAAATATTAGCTCCATTTTTAGCCAATCCAATTAGGTTTTCGCCTTCAAAAATGGGCTGCCAATTAAACGAGTTTCTTAACCCCTCAAGCAACGATTTAATCGAGCATTCACCTTCATAAGGGAGGGGTTGATGAGTGATTCGGTTAAAGCCAAATTTTTCATGTTCAGTACCAATAAGCCATTGTGACTTCGGTTTACAGCCAGCCTCAAAAAAACTGACTAACTGCTCAAATGATTCTATTTTTTTTCCACCCTTTTGTGGAATTGACATAACTTATCCTATTGATGCTGTGGAATTGGATGGAAAGATTGAATAAAATTTCTCAAAAACTGCGATAGAGAAAGGAATAGTCCAATAATGAGAAATACTATTAACTCGCCGTGACTTCAAATATTACTTTTTGAATCATCTTTGATTAGCAAATTCGTCAATGTCAGAGCCGCAACAGCCGCTGTTTCAGCCCGCAACACTCTCGACCCCAAAGACACTTGCTTAACAAATGGGTAGGAAGCTATCATTGTGCGCTCACAATTTGAGAACCCTCCTTCAGGGCCAACTAATACTGCTAAAGGACATTGTCTATTTGTAGCAAAGTTGAGAGAATTAAAGTTTAATTTTTCTTCATCACAAAACAACAGCAGACGATTTTTGTCCCAATCACGAAGAATTTCTTTGAGTTTTGCTAAATGAGATACCTTGGGAACCGAAACACCACCACACTGTTCAGTTGCTTCAATGGCAATTTTTTGCAGTCGGTCAATTGATGTTCGTGTCATTTGTGAGTACTCGGTCACAATCGGAATAATTTTTGAAACGCCAATTTCAGTCGCTTTTTCAACGGCGAAATCCATTCGGGATTTTTTCAAAAGTGCAGGGAGAAACCATATGTCTGGTAAATTGACTTGCAAAGCAGTTTGTTTGATACAAATCACGTTGACCTCTTTCTTGACTATTTCCCTGATTTCACAAAGCCATTCCCCATCCCGTCCATTAAAAAGCGCAACTGTCTGTCCTTTCTTGATCCTTAAAACATGATTTAGATAATGTAATTGACTACCTTGAATGGCAATAATCTCCCCTTTAATGAGAGAATTTTCAACATATAGTCGTGATCTGTTTTTATGATATCCCATTCATATGATTTAGAATTCGTCCTTATTTTTACCAATGAAAAAAATATCTGTGCAAAAAGTCAGTGATGCCGCTCAAAATGTTTGGGTTGAGCATTTATCTCCAGACTGGTTCCTGCCTTACCTACAACTGTCAAGATGGGACCGTCCGATCGGTTGGTGGCTATTACTTATTCCATGTTGGTGGGGACTTTTGCTTGCCATCAATGCGACCAATGAGCCCCGTATATTTGACTTATGGATATTGATTGGCTGCTTTCTTGGAGCGGTTTTAATGCGAGGTGCGGGGTGCACATGGAATGACTTAACAGACCATCACCTCGACGCTCTAGTCGCCAGAACTCAATCTCGGCCCTTACCATCGGGCCGAGTTTCGCGACAAAATGCCTATTTGTGGTTGGGTGTTCAAAGCTTACTGGCCACACTAATATTATTCACTTTTAATTTCTTTACAATTCTTATCGGTTTAATATCACTGATTCCTGTGATCATATATCCTTTTGCCAAACGGTTTACTTGGTGGCCTCAGATTTTTCTCGGTATTGCCTTTAACTGGGGAGCGCTAGTGGGATGGTCTGCGCATACTGGTTCATTAGACTTACCACCATTACTGCTGTATGGGGCTGGAATCATGTGGACAATATTTTATGATACGATATATGCTCATCAAGACAGAACTGACGATATAATTTCTGGAATTAAGTCAACAGCTTTGTTGTTTGGAAGTCACACCAAGTTGTGGCTTGGTGTATTTGGTATATTAACAGTCCTATTGTTGGGTGGAGCGATTCTAGCAAGTTGGAATTGGCAATTTTTTAATCCCATTAGTTTAATAATTACTCTCACCTCATTATTTCTCTTTGCTGGACATTTAATTTGGCAGTTGAAAAAGCTGAATATAAATTCACCCGAAATTTGCTTAAGCGTGTTTCGGTCTAATCGTGATTGTGGCCTATTGATAGCATTCGGCCTCGCTTTAGCCATAGTGTTTTAAAACCTTGAATAAAGATATTCAAATTTTATTGAAGCAAAAGTTTGTGGAGTACCTCAATACTCCTCACAAATTTCTACTGCTTTACTGTTTCCTGGCCCTGCTACTTGTCAGTTTGGTTGCTTTATTTATCGTTGTCTATCAAGAAAGTCATACCCGTAAAGTAATTAATGAGTTAATTGCAACTCAGCAGAATCATTGGCTTACCGCCGTACCAAGCGGTAGTCAGGTCGTCTTCACAGGAATTGCCCCGCAACAATTTGACTACCTTCATTTCATCGCGTCGGCGAGGCAAGTGATTAACCCCCAACAAATTGTTGACCAAATTGAAGTTAAGCACGATTCATACACACAATCGCAAGATTATAATCTTGAGTTTCTGCTGGAAAATCAGGAAGTTTTGATTTTTGGGCAATTTCCAACCGAAGAAATTCATGCCAATTTTGTTGCTAATCTGAAAAGTCGAAAACTTGGCCTCACCCTTTTAGATTATACTCAATCAAAAGAGATTGAACTTGAACCCGCATCAATTGTTGCCATTGAATTCGTCCCAGAAATATTCAGCCTTCTGGATTCGGGAGTGATTTCTGTGGCCGGAAATACCATTGCAATTTCCAGTTATTTCGATACTCAAAGCCAAGCCACAAGTGCTATTAATACAATTAATAATATCAAGCCACCAGAAGTTGAATTAAACCTTGATATCACCGCTCCTTTACCAAGAATTAATCCCTACCGGTTTCAGATCTCCTTTGCCAGTAACGGGCATGATTTAACGGCTTGCTATACCGAAACCCCAGAGCAATTAGAGCAGCTCAATTCGAAACTCGCTGAACAATTAAACAAAGATGATGTCAATTGCTTGCTGGCATTGGGGCAACCCACGGAGAACTGGGTACAAACCCTGACCAACCTTGTTGAAGTTCTGGTCGCAAAAGATGGAATTAGCCTCACCGTCTCTGACACATCAGTTTTGATTACAACTCCAATGAATTTTAGCGATACGCAAATCATTGAAATCACACAATCCGCGCAAAATGCGGTCAGCGAAGAATTCACATTACAAGTGATTGCTGCCGACAGTAATCAAGAATTTGAACAACTTTATGACCTCAGGGTTTTGAAAGGCGTTGAAGGTCTTATATCAATTAATGGAACGGCAAGCGATGCCCTTTCACGAGAAATGATTATCAGTATGGTTGATTCAGAACTGTTACCTCAACAAATCGGTAATTTTTTAACTGTTGATACCAATGCCCCACCAATTAATTTCAACTTGCTAGTTGCGGGAATGCAAGCTCTGGATTTGTTATATGAAGGTGAAGTGCTAATTCATACTAATTCCCTATTCATCAATGGAACATCGGCTTCACAAGAAAGCTTAGATCAGATTATTGCTGAGTTGAACTCCAAACTTGGACGTGATAACTACTCAATCAATGTCGTCGTTGATACGAGCATATTTGCGGTTAATTTACCTACAATTGAGGAATGTTTAGATGGATTAAATCAGGTTCTTGATAATCAGAAAATAACTTTTGATTCCGGTTCAGTTGCTATCAATGAATCCACTGAATCCATTATTCTAGCAATCGTACCGACTCTGAAGGATTGTGCTCACTTTAAATGGGAAATCGGCGGCCACACAGACAGTTCAGGTAATTCCAACCGCAATCTTCAACTCAGTCAAGATCGAGCAAATGCGGTATTATTTGCGATAAGTCTTGCAGGTGTTCCCATTGATAATTTTGTCGCCGTCGGTTATGGTGAATTATATCCAATCGTAAGCAATATTACTAAAGAAGGGCGCGCTCAAAACCGACGGATTGTAATTGAACCCATGATTAATAATGATAAAAATTAATTTAGAATAGGCTAGTCAGCGTGAATAGGGTTGAACTCATAGTGTTTGTTATAGTCGTCGGGTTAGTGCTGATAGCTTTTGGTTGGCTTGGCGAAAAACTCTACTCAAAACTATTTCGTCCTCGCTTAAGTGAAGATGACCATATCGTAAAAAACCTAAATAATTATATCAATCAGATTGAACTGCAGACTGAGCAAGAGAAAATGAATTTACAGCAAGAAAAAGCCGCATTAGAAGCGAGAATCGAAGAACTTAATCAGCAAAATGTTGCTTATCTTGAGGAAAACAGAAGACTGCAAAGTCAACTTTATGAACTCAAAGACCGCATTTTTGAACTCACGAAGCATGAATAGTTGTAATCTCTTTAATCTAGGTGGCCTCTTACCCTAGTTCGTTCCACCTGTCTAAGGCAACTTCATCATGGGTTTGACTGGCAACCCATTCAGCACCATCAAGTGCGATTTCTTTTTTCCAGAATGGTGCCTTTGATTTGAGGTAATCCATCATAAACTCAGCTGCATTAAACGCCTCCTGACGATGGCTAGATGCCGTGATTACAAGAACAATATCTTCTCCAGGAAGAAGACTACCCACCCGATGAATTACAGTGCATCCGTCAAGGTTCCAACGTGCTATGGCTCTCTGTGCCATTTTCCTCAGAGCTGATTCGGTCATTCCTGGATAATGCTCAATAAATAATTCCTTGAGGGTGTTGTGCTGATTATTTCGTACAACACCTGTAAAACTGACAATTGCTCCTACGTGAGGATTGGCAGCTTGAAGCATTTGTTGCTCATCAGCAATATGAAATGGAGCTTTTTGAATCGAAATCTTCAATCTAACCACCCGTCATTGGTGGAAATAGAGCGATCTCTTTGGCTTGGGTGATGTCAGATTCAAAGTCACCCATATTCTGATCAATAGCAACCCTTACCGATGAGAGGTCAGAAAAAGCAAAACTGTACCGTTCATCTCTTTGTTTTAGTTCTTCAACAAGCTTCCTGACGGTTTGAGCATTGGTATCAATCACCTCATGGTTAACTCCAACCCTCTCCCTGATCCATGAAAAATACAATACTCTGACCATTAACTCTTTTCCAAAATTTGAATGCCCTTAACAAAATACAACCAACCCGTGAACAATGTATGCATGGCTGATACGCAAATCAACGCAATGCAAATCAATTCCAAGAGTGGAGATTGGCCTAAATTAGAGCCACCTACAGTGATGCCTGAAATAAAAATGACATTGATCGTTAGCATTTGCAGTAAAGTTTTTAGTTTGGCGACAAAGCTGACACCAATAGATAAGTTTCGCGATGCAAGAAATTCCCTTAACCCGGTAATGAATAGCTCTCTAAAAAAGATGATTCCCACGGGTATAATTATCCAGTTAGGAAGGTCATAAAATGCAATAATCAGCAAGAATGCGATTAACACTAGGATTTTATCACTGATGGGATCTAAAATCTTGCCGAGAATTGATTCAAGCTTAAACTTTCGGGCAATCAAACCATCAAAAAAATCGGTTATGGCCGCCACAAAAAAAACAACCAAGGCAATAATATCGGCAAGTGGTCGACTAAGAACCAAGAAACCTAGTGCGATGACCCCAATCGCCAGCAGCCTAAAAATAGTCAGGTAAGTTGGGAATGTGATCATTGAATGAGGCTGGTTCATTTGTAACTCATAACTTTAGCGAAAATGGTCATAAATCACCTCTGCCAGTTGGCCGGAAATCCCCTCAACCGCTTTGAGGTCGTCTAATGCGGCACTTGCAACCGCCTTGGGTGAACCAAAATGAGATAACAATGCCCTTCTTCGCTTTGCTCCGACTCCCGGAATTCTCTCTAGCGAGGATGTTTTCATCGCCTTACTTCTAGCACTTCGATGGGTTCCGATAGCAAACCGGTGCGCTTCATCGCGCATTCTTTGAATAAAAAAAAGTACAGGATCATTTTTGTCTAACTGCATTTTAGGTGCATCAGTAAAATGAATAGTTTCAATATCCTGTTGCCGATTTGCTCCTTTTGCGACACTCACTAGATTAATTTCACCGACTCCAATTTGTTCTAAAGTTTGCCTTACTGCTTGGAGCTGACCTTTTCCACCGTCAATAATGACTAAATCGGGCCAATCGTTTTCTCCTTCAGAAGGAGTTTCCTCCATGAGCTTTTTAAATCGCCGGGTGAATACTTCACGCATCATACCATAGTCATCACCAGGTGATAGTTCAGAATTTTTGATTTTAAATTTTCGGTAAGAAGATTTGAGATAACCTTCCATCCCGACAGCAATCATTGTTCCATATTGATATGCTCCCTGAATATGCGAATTATCGTAAACTTCAATTTTCTTTGGCGTGTTTGGCAAGTTAAAGGATTGAGCCAATTTGGTTAAGAGACGCTTTTGGTTGGCCATTTCTGATAGTTGCCTCAGCAAAACCTCTTTGGCATTACGAACTGCATTCTCTACAAGCATGGCTTTTTCACCTCGTCGAGGGATAGTCAATTTAACCTTACGACCAAGTTTTTCACTCAGTATGGGAGCAATCAAATCTGGATCTTCAATTTCATGCGACAAAATAACTTCCCTAGGTGGAGCATTATTATTGTAAAACTGGCCAATAAAGGCTTGCAGGATTTCATCTTCGAGAGCTCCCTCCCCTGTTTTCGGAAAGAAAGACTTATTTCCCCAATTTTGATTGGCCCGGAAAAAGAAGACTTGTACACAGGCAAAGCTCCCTTCTCTATACAAACCGACCACATCGGCTTCTTTAACGGACTGGGGGTTAACTCCTTGAACTGATTGAATTTGAGTCAATGCTTGGATCCGGTCACGCAATGCCGCAGCTTTCTCAAATTCCAAGTGGCGTGCTGAATAATCCATTTGGTCGGCCAGTTGCTTTTGTATGCGTGACGTTTTGCCCGATAAAAAACTTCTGACATTTGCAACGGTTCGGGCGTATTCATCGCTATTGATATAGCCGACACAGGGGGCTGAGCATCGTTTGATCTGATATTGTAGGCAGGGTCGAGTGCGATTGTTAAATGTTGCATCTGAGCAATCTCGAATAAGGAATATTTTTTGTAATTGATTGATGGTATTATTGACTGCACGAGTTGAGGCAAAGGGTCCATAATGAGTTCCTTTTTTTTCTTTGCGGCCCCGATGTTTTCTGATTTGAGGATAAGGGTGATGCGATAGAAATATCGTTGGGAAACTTTTATCATCACGGAGCAAGACATTATAGACAGGTTTAAGTTGCTTGATTAAATTTTGCTCTAATAGCAAGGCCTCTGCTTCGGTCTTGGTGGAAAGAAACATCATAGACGTCGTCTTATGAACCATTCGCTCAATCCGTTGGCCCATACTTGCTGGATTCAAATAACTTCGCACCCGGTTGTTTAAATGGCGTGCTTTACCAACATAAAGCACCTCTCCCTTTGCCCCTAACATCCGATAAACTCCTGGACTATCATCAAGTTGGGTGACATAATGACGAATACATTCAATTCCACTTAATCCCGAACTCGGATTTTCCTCAAAAGGAATTTCGGACGTTTCAGGATTTGGTTGAGTCATTGCGATTAGCCCCTACACCTTAAATTGAATCAATTGGTTAATAGTCCTCACCATTATACTTGGGATTCCATGTTAAATGCTGTCCCCCATCAGGGCAGATCAATTGCCCGGTTACAGAATGTGCGTCAATCAAGTAGTTTAATGCTGCGACAACTTCATTGGGATTTGATCCCCGACGAAGAATTGTGTTGAACCGTTGATTATTATAATGCGAAAGACTTTGATTTTTGGCCTTAATTGTTGGCCCAGGACCAATTGCATTGATCCTAACTTTAGGAGCAAGTGCAATCGCCGCTGATCGGGTCAGTGACCACAAAGCCATTTTCGCTACTGTGTAAGTGGCGAAATAAGGCGTTGGTTTCAGCACGCGTTGGTCAACTATATTGACAACTAAACCTGAAGATAACGGTGTGCCAGTATCTTCAACATCTACCATTGGCAATTGGTTGACAAAATCACGAGTTAAGAAGAATGGGGCTTTCAGGTTAGTTGAGATGTGTTCATCCCAACTCTCTAGTGTCGCATTTTCAATTGAGTCATTTTTGAAAATTGAGGCGTTATTTACCAACAGATTGATTGGAGTTTTCAATGCTTGAACTGTGCGGGGAATCAATTCAATTATCTCTTGGTCATCAGTAAGGTCTGCCTGGAGGGTAACAACCTTAACACCCAATTGTGATAATTCTTCTTGAGTTTTCGTGACTTCATCACGTGACTTATGATAGTGGAGGGCAATATCATAACCTCGGCCGGCCAACGCTAAAGCCATTTTCTTGCCAAGCCGAATCGCGCCACCCGTTATTAAAGCTGCTTGCTTAGATGTCTTGTCTTTCTGTTCTTGATTCATCTCACGCCTATCCTTCAAGTCGGATTTAAGTCATTGTAATTTAAGGTTAATATGCCGAGTACGTTGCTAGCCCTATTCTTATATTAGAATAGTGTATGAAAATAATTTCATAAACTGCTATTCACAATTCTTCCATTGGCAAACAAAAACAGTTTTATTAACAATAGCTGACTGCATGATTACCGCTTAATCACTGTGTTCATCATTGATTAATTTTTTGCTTTGGAATTATGAATTCAATACCTTAAAATCGGATTTATCGGAGCTGAATTCATCAGTCTTATCTTGTTGAGTAATTGAAGAGAAAATGTATGGAATATACTTTAGGGATTGATATCGGCACTTATGAAACCAAAGGGGTCATTGCGGATCTACATGGACACGTCATTGCCTCGGCATCAAAACCTCACAAGCTTATTGTACCCCACCCCGGTTGGGCAGAGCATCGACCCAATGAGGATTGGTGGGATGACTTTGTGTTTATTGCCAATAAACTGCTTCACTCTTCTGATATTGACCCAAAACAAATTATTGGAATAGCAACTTCAGCGATTGGACCATGTATGCTACCGGTCAATCAAGAAGGGCACCCTCTCACTAATGGGATTCTTTACGGCGTTGACACTCGTTCAACATCCCAAATTAAGGAACTCACAGAACAAATCGGTGGCGATAGAATATTCCGACAATGTGGTAATGCATTGACAACTCAGTCTACAGGGCCAAAAGCCTTGTGGTTTAAACAAACCCATCCTGACCTCTGGCGCCAGACTTCAAAAATTCTCACTTCAACGAGTTACGTTGTTTATCAGCTGACTGGAGAATATGTGATTGACCATTTTACTGCCGTCAATTTTGCTCCTTGGTATGATATTACTCGCCTTGACTGGACCGATGAACTCTCAAGCGAAATACCCCTAGACATGTTACCTAAACTTGCTTGGTCTAGTGATATCATTGGCACTTTAACACCAAAGGCTGCCGAGAAAACAGGGCTGATGCCCGGAACTCCTGTCACATGTGGAACAATTGATGCCGCGGCTGAAGCCGTTAGTATCGGAGTTCAGGATAATGGTGACATGATGATGATGTATGGTTCAACCATTTTCATAATTGAGCTTGAAAATGAGAAAAAATCCAATCCTCAGCTTTGGTATGCACCGTGGCTGTTTCATAACCAGTTTGCAGTAATGGCAAGTGTACCAACGGCGGGAACCCTAACACACTGGTTTAAAGACCGTTTTGCCAAAGATTTGTCAACTCAGGATATATTTTCACGGCTTGAAGCTGAAGCCTCCCAATCACCATCGGGTGCAAATGGCTTGCTATTTCTGCCCTACTTCTCTGGTGGATTAACGCCGATTCACGACCCCAATGCTCGGGGAATGTATTGTGGACTCAATCTTACCCATAGTCGGGCTGACATGTTTCGGGCGTTGTTAGAAGGGATTGCAACAGGAACTCGATGGGTTTTGGATACCTATCAAGATGCGGGAGCATTTCCCAGCAAGGTAATTGCTGTTGGCGGAGGAACAAAAAACAATACTTGGATTCAATCGACTTCGGACATGTGTAACATTGATCAGCATATTTGTAAGCATTCCCTTGGAGCATCCTATGGAAATTCATTTTTAGCCGCACTCGCCTTAGGCCGGGTTAAAAAGGAAGATATAACCCAATGGAACCCGATTAAGCAATCGATTACCGCTCAATCGCAGCCCATTTACGAGAAAACATATCCTCTTTTCAAGAGATTGTACAGTCAAACAAAAGATATCACGGCTGAAATAGCAGCAATCCAAAACCAAAAAGAATAAGATCGATTAACGACCGTAACGAGCCCAAAGCGCTTCGGATTTGAGGACACCAAGCAATGCTTCGGCTAGTTGGGAGCTAAGGGAAGATAAAAATTTCTTTTTCTTGGTGTAGTGCATGAACCGTACCTTTTCTCCGAATTTTGCCTTCATTGTTGGAGCAAGATGGCCGATTTGGTCAGCAAGACCCATTTCAATGGCCTTTGTGCCTGTCCAGAACTGACCCGTGAACACAGTCTCATCTTGTATTTTATCACCTCTACGGTCTTTGACATAGTCAATGAATTGGTTATGAATCTCGGTTTGAATACCCTTGAGTATATCAATATCATCTTGATTTTCTGGAAGAAATGGATCAAGGATATTCTTATTTTTACCCGCCGTGTGAACTCTTCTTTCAACCCCGATTTTCTTGATTAAGTCGGTAAAACCGAAACTTGATGAGATAACCCCGATTGAGCCAACGATTGAACTTGGGTCGGTGTAGATTTCGTCACCGGCAGCGGCTAGCCAGTACCCCCCTGAAGCGGCCACATCTTCAATAAACGTATAGACAGGAATACTTTTCTCTTTAGCCAAGTTTCTTATCCGGCTGGCAATCAAAGCACTTTGCACGGGTGACCCGCCAGGGGAATTGATCACCAACGCAACGGCTCTAGGTTTACCCTTTTTGAATGCCTTTCCAATAATGGGTTCAAGTGTATGATCACTGATTTGATTTTGGCGAACCGTTGCACTCGCGGCAATGATTCCCTCCAAGCGAATGACTGCCACCAAGGGCTTTTCTTTTTTGGGGAATATTTTACGTCTCACGCGCGCTAACCATGACCCTTTGGTTGGTGTATCTTGTATCTCAGATTCCATATTCAATTTTCCTATCTATTCTTAAGGCTATAGAGGAGAGTATTTAGGAAGGATTAATTGGATTTGCTAGATGGCTCAAGGCCTTGACTGATAATATGATAATCATTCAGAAGAGTATTGAGTGAATCAATGCCATAACCACCATGCCAAACGTGACCCCTTAGACCCAAGTCGGAATACGAATGGTTATACCTTTGCAAAAACAAATATCATCCATGCCATGGCGACAATAACGGGAATCCATATGGGTTGACCGAACACACCTAACCATGCCAAAAAAATAAATGCCGACCCTAACAGCGAAATAAATAACCGGTCCCCAAGAGTAGTTGTTAAGCCAAACACTCCTTTTCGCTCAATACCATCGCGGAAAATAAATATTTCAAGTAAACCGATACAAGCTATGGACGAAAGGATTCCAACAAAGAAGGCAAACGTTGCCGGTGTCCAAGCCATCCATAACTCTGGCCATAAGGGTTGAGTCCATGAGAACCCCTGCTCCTCTTTTTGACCAACATTTCCCCAACCCGATTGAGCTTGAGCTAAAACGGTTTCAGGAAGAAGAACTAATGGAATTAACAATCGCATGCTAGACCCTCCCGAGGGCAAAACCGCGGGCAATGTAGTTGCGGACAAACCAAATCACTATGGCACCCGGAATAATCGTGAGGGCACCCGCCGCAGCTAACAATCCAAGTTCATATCCAGCGCTTGAAGCGGTCCGCGTCATTACCGCTGCAATGGGTTTTGCTTCTACGGCTGTTAATGTTTTTGCCAACAACATTTCAACCCAAGAAAACATAAAACAAAAAAATGCGGCGACTCCAACGCCCGCTTTAATATTCGGTAGAAAAATGACGACAAAAAACCTACCGAATCCATATCCATCAACAAAGGCAGTCTCATCAAGCTCTTTTGGAATTCCGCGCATAAATCCTTCAAGAATCCATACAGCCAAGGGAACATTAAAAAGAGTATGGGCTAATGCAACAGCCAAATGCGTATCAAATAATTGAATTGAGGAATACAATTGAAAAAAGGGAAGAGCAAAGACAGCCGCAGGAGCCATACGATTGGTGAGCAACCAAAAGAACAATTGCTTATCACCGAGAAATCTATACCGCGAAAACGCATACGCTGCCGGCAAGGCAACGGCGACAGATAAAACGGTATTTATCGATACATAAAAAATGGAATTCAAATAACCCCAGTACCAAGTTGGGTCGGTAAAGATCGTGATGTAATTATCAAGCGTAAATGTCTTGGGAAATAACGAAAACCCAGATAGAATTTCATTCGTTGTTTTGAAGCTCATGGAGAGGAGCCAATAAATTGGCAACATCAAAAAAAGGATATATAAAATGGGAATGAGATTTCTTGTGTTCACTTTTGATCATCCTTTGTCATCAGTGTGTAAAAGACCCAACTCACCAATAGCGTTATGGCAAAATAAATTAAGCTCATAGCAGCTGCTGGTCCTAAATCAAATTGTCCGAGAGCAATTTTTACCAAATCAATTGACAATAATGTCGTTGAGTTACCTGGCCCACCACCGGTTAGAACGAAGGGCTCAGTGTAAATGTTAAAGCTGTCCATAAACCGCAACAGAATAGCAATCGTTAGAACAGTTTTCATTTTGGGAAGCTGAATATAGCGAAATACTGCCCAACTTGAAGCACCATCAATTTTGGCGGCCTGATAAAACGCATCAGGAATAGATACAAGACCGGCATACGAAAGCAAAACGACCAGCGAAGTCCAATGCCAAACATCCATAACGACAACTGTGATCCACGCCGCAAGTGGATCTTGGGTCATGTCATATTGGATGCCTAGAACATCATTCATGAAGTATCCAAGCATACCTATTTTGGGGAGTGTGAAAATGTTCCACATGGCCCCAACAACATTCCATGGAATAAGCATTGGAACTGACATGAGTACCAAACATATGGGTACCCAGAATCCTTTTCTTGGCATTGAGAGTGCAATAATCACACCCAAAGGAACTTCAATAGCTAATATAGTTGCTGTAAACAGAAACTGGCGACTCAGAGCAGCTTGAAAACGGTCCGATCTTAATATTTGTTCAAACCAATCTAAACCTTGCCAGAAAAATTGATTGTTGCCAAATGTCTCCTGTACCGAATAGTTCACAACTGTCATCATGGGAATCAGGGCATTGAAGGTAACCAAGAACAATACCGGCAATACAAATAACCACCCTTTTTGATTGACTGTTTTCAAGGCGTCACCTCTGTTGCTAACCGACCATCACAGTAAACTCTAGTTTTTTCTGGCTGAAATGTCAGATAAATTTCAGAATTAAGTCCTGGTAAAGGTTCGTATGTTATGGCTTTAATTTCAGTTTTACCGACCCAAGCGTTCACAATATAATGCCGTCCTGAATCAACAACTTTAGCTAATCGAGCTGGTATACCTTTATGATGACTTACTGATACATGCTCAGGCCTAATACCTATTGCCAGAAATCCTTTTGAATCGGTAATCGGGCCCTCAAGTTCAACTTCAAATCCCTCAAACCTTGCCTTTTTTCCCTCAGCTTCGCATGCAATAATATTCATTCCAGGAGATCCTATGAAATGACCTACAAATGTATGCTCGGGTCGTTCAAATAGTTCAACTGGTGTTCCAATTTGTACAACTTCACCATCATTCATGACGACAACCTCATCGGCAAAAGTAAGAGCCTCCGTCTGATCATGAGTGACATAAATCATTGTAATACCCACCTTTTGGTGGAGTTCCTTAAGTTTTGATCGTAATTGCCATTTTAAATGCGGGTCAATGACAGTTAGAGGTTCATCAAACATCACCACATTGACATCTTCGCGAACGAGTCCGCGCCCCAAAGAAATCTTTTGCTTATTGTCAGGACTTAATCCAGCGGCTTGAACCTTGAGCAAAGGAGTGACTTCAAGCATTTCGGCAATTTCATTGACCCTGCGTGCTACTTCGTTATTATCTGCACCACGATTTTTTAAGGGAAACGCAAGATTATCCCAGACTGACATCGTATCGTAGATCACTGGAAATTGGAAAACTTGGGCGATATTACGACGATCAGGTGGCTCCCGTGTTACGTTTACACCATCAAAAAATACTTCTCCCTGATAGGGTGTTAACAAACCAGAAATAATATTAAGAAGTGTAGTTTTGCCGCATCCTGAGGGCCCAAGCAAAGCATATGCCCCGCCGTCTTTCCAAGTGAGATTAATTTCTTTGAGAGCATAATCCTCAGCCGCATTAGGATCAGGATAATAGCTGTGTTTAAGATCTGACAATCTAATCTGTGCCACGATCTACCGCTTGATTACCGTCAGGAGTGAAATAGTAACAATTTTTTGGATTCATATAAAAATCATGATGCTCACCAACATTGTAAGGATGCACACCTGAAGTAAGAGATACCCAGATATTTTCGGCACATTTAAAACGTGCGCTTGATTCAGAACCGGATAATTCAGTGACAATCACTTCTCCGCCTAACTCAATGTCGGTCTCACACGTTCTTATGGGTGATATGTGATGTGGATGAATCGCCATGATATAGTTACCATCGGATAATTGAGAAGAAGAGCCCTCTAGAAGCCATTTCAAGCCATTCTTAAGCTGTGCCATCTTACCTTTCTTAGTTATCGCAATTGAGTTAATGGGGGGATTTGAAAACACTTTTGCGGCATTAAGACTTGTTGGGTTACGATGAATTTCTGCAGTCGGTCCATATTGTAAAACATGCCCATCATCGAGTAATGCTGTCTTACCTCCTAACATCAAGGCTTCCTCTGGTTCTGATGTCGCGTAAACGACCACACTGCCACGGTCCTTAAACAATGTTGGAAGTTGCTCACGGAGTTCTTCACGCAGTTTATAATCTAGATTGGCAAGAGGTTCATCAAGGAATATCGCTTTACTCTCTTTGACAATTGCCCTAGCAAGAGCTGTACGTTGCTGTTGTCCACCTGATAGTTCGTTTGGATAACGCGATAACATTGGCCCGAGTTGTAAGAGGTTAGCCACCTCTTCTACTTTGGATTGAATGTCAATAGATCTTAATCTCGCAACTCTCAATGGAGAAGCAATGTTCTCAAATACAGTCATATTTGGATAATTGACAAAGAATTGATGAACAAGACTTACATTACGTTGTTGAGTATTAATTCGAGTCACGTCTTGACCGTCAACCACAATTTGACCCGTTGACACAGAATCAAGCCCGGCAATAAGTTTAATAAGTGATGTTTTTCCTGATCCAGTCGCACCTAGTAATATATTAAAATGTCCTGGTTCCAAAATCATCGTAGTTGGCTTGATATGAACCACCTTGCCAACGAGTTTTGATACCCCTTTGAGTTCAATCATTGCATATTAGATAGATCTAAGAGGGTGCCGGAATGACACCCTCTTATCAATTATTTTATTGCGACTGCCAACGAACGATTAATTCGTCATAGTTAACGGTCATACCCTGTGGCTTCTCATTATCAAGTTTAGCCTTTGGTGAACCCGGTTGATTCAGCCAATAACTTGGATCTCTTTCCTCATTAAGACGAGGGCCGCACCCACCATAGATTCCTGAGGCTTCATCGGCCGCTTGCATTCTAGCCATAGTGACATCCATCTCAGAGGCAAGTCGGTCCATTGCTTGTTGTGGAGTAAACGCACCAGAGTTAACATCACCGATTTGTTGCCACCAAATTTGTGCCAACTTGGGATAATCTGGAACATTAATTCCCGTTGGTGACCAGCGGACGCGATCGGGTGAACGATAAAATTCAACTAATCCACCCAGTTTCGGAGCTCGCTCGGTAAAGCTGTCATGCCTTACTGAACTATCACGTGCAAAGGTTAAACCAACATGGCTTTTTTTGGTGTCCACGGTCTTGGAAGTCACGAACTGAGCATAGAGCCATGCTGCTTGAGCACGATCGGAAGGCGTGGAGTTAAGAAATGTCCACGATCCAACATCCTGGTATCCAACTTTTTGACCTTCTTCCCAATAGGGTCCGTGCGGTGATGGAGCCATACGCCAAAGAGGGTTGCCATCAGCATCAACAGTATTATTCCCCTCAGACAGCGGTTTAACCATATCCGCAGTAAAAGCAGTATACCAGAAAATCTGTTGAGCCACATTGCCTTGGCTCAATGCCGGCAATGATTGATAGAAATCATAAGATGCCGCACCCGGAGGAGCGTAATTTCGAAGCCACTCATCCCATTTTCGAATGGCATATACAGCCGCAGGACCATTTGCTGCCCCCCCCCTAGATACCGAAGCACCAACAGGATTGCAAGTTCCGGCTTCCATACGAATGCCCCATTCATCAACGGGAACACCATTTGGTTCACCAATTGAACCTGCTCCGGCCATTGATAGCCAAGCATCTGTCATTCGCCAACCGAGATCTGGAGCACGTTTACCGTAGTCCATATGTCCATAAATGGGAACGCCATCAATTTCTTGAACATCATTGGAAAAGAACTCAGCGATATCTTCATAGGCCGACCAGTTAACTGGAACCCCTAGTGGATAGCCATATTTGGCCTCAAACGCCGCTTGCAAATCCTCCCGATCAAACCAGTCTTTACGAAACCAGTATAAGTTAGCAAATTGCTGATCAGGTAATTGGTAAAGATTACCGTCTGGGCCAGTGGTAAACTGAATTCCCATAAAATCGTCTAGGTCAAGTGTTGGAGACGTCGTTGCAGCCCAGTCATTAGACATCATTTCGGTTAGATTATAAGCCAGCTGTAGACGTGAATGCGTTCCAATCAAATCTGAATCATTGACGTAACCATCGTAAAGATTGCGACCGGTTTGCATTTGTGTTTGAACAGCCTGTACGACCTCGCCCTCACCAAGAATTTGGTGATTTACCTTGATTCCAGTTATCTCTTCAAACGCTTTTGTGAGAACTGATGATTCATAGGTATGAGTTGGAATACTCTCGGAAAGTACATTGATTTCCATGCCTGCGAAAGGTTTGGCGGCTTCAATAAACCAGTCCATTTCGGCTAACTGCTCGTCGCGACTAAGCACTGAGGGTTGGAATTCATTATCAACCCATGTCTCAGCAGCGGCCATATCGGCACGAGCAGCACTGCTGAAGACCACTAGTGTCATTGCAGACAAAATAGCAAACAAAATTTTATGCATAAATCCTCCTTTAATCTTTGTTTGTATTTAATTTTCGCAAATTAAACTTTAATAATACATATATTTAAAATCAAAACAAAGATAAATTTTCACTTTTGTAAAAAAATGGAACTTGAACACCGCAGGCAAAAAATAATTGATTTAATCAACTCCCAAGGATCTGTATGGGTAGAGGAGCTTGCCAAATTGTTTGATGTCACCACGCAAACGATTCGCCTTGACCTCAATGATCTATCTGACCGAGGGATACTTAAACGGACCCATGGGGGCGCAATTCGCTTGAAGATAATCACTAACCATGATTACATAAGTCGGCGCAAACTATACCAAGATGAAAAAAAAGCAATCGGAGTTCGAGCCGCTTTATTGATTCCAAATGACTGCTCCGTCTCTCTCAATATTGGCACAACCACCGAACAGGTTGCCCGATCCCTAATCGGCCATTCGGGACTAACTGTCATCACCAACAACACTAACATCATTAACCTCCTAGCAGGTACCACAAACAAAGATTTGATTCTCGCTGGAGGGCATGTGAGACAAGAAGATGGAGCCGTTGTCGGGGGCGAAGCAGTAGAATTTATTTCTCGGTATAAAGTTGATTTTGCTGTTATTGGCGCTTCTGGGCTTGATAGCGATGGGTCAATACTTGATTTTGACCAAAGGGAGGTTACTGTTGCCAGGGCTATTTTGCACAATTCGCGTACGCGCATTCTTGTCTCCGATTGTTCAAAGTTTAAGATAAATGCTCCTGTTCGAATCTGTGGACTTGCGGAATTAGACTACTTTATTACCGACGGAATTCCCCCGCAAGAATTCCTGGATGTTGCTACAAAAGTGCGTACGGAGATAATTTCACTTCAGGATAATTCCATGGAAAGCCACCATGTCATCTGATCCACCAATCTATGACATTTTTATCGTTGGTGGCGGGATTAATGGCTGTGGAATTGCACGAGATGCTGCTGGTAGGGGTATGAAAGTTGCTTTGGCAGAAATGCATGACCTTGCCTCGGCCACTTCAAGTGCTTCAACTAAACTTCTTCATGGCGGATTGAGATATCTTGAATATTTTGATTTTCGCTTGGTCAGGGAGTCCTTGAAAGAGCGCGACATTCTCCTCAAAAACATGCCACACATTGCTTGGCCGTTACGATTTATCTTACCCATTCACAATGAGATGCGATTTGAAGAAACCACCCCTGCTTCTAAACTACTAACTTCCATAATTCCTTGGATGCGTGGGAGACGCCCGCCTTGGCTCATTCAACTTGGATTAATCTTATATGACGGTTTTGCTGGTCAAACAATCCTGCCTAAAATGGCGGTGGTTGACTTAACTCAAGACCAAGCAGGCGAACCAATAAAGGAGCATTTCAAAAAGGCCTTTGAGTACTCTGATTGTTGGGTTGATGACTCTCGACTTGTAGCTCTTAACGCTCGTGCCGCCGGTAATCTTGGTGCTCAAATTATGACCAGAACCAAAGTGGTTAAGTGTTACGTACAAGATGGCATCTGGCAAATTGAACTGGATGCACAAGGGATCAAACAAACCATCCAATCAAAAATTCTTATTAACGCGGCGGGTCCATGGGTTGATGAGTTTCTCAGCCAAACTATAAGAAACAATAATCGCAAACATATTCGGCTTGTCCGCGGCAGCCACATAGTAACAAGAAAACTCTACGATCATGAAAAATGCTACATATTCCAAGGATCTGACAGTCGAATTATTTTCATTATCCCTTACGAAAAAAATTATTCTCTAATTGGGACAACTGACTCAGACCATTCGGATATCAATAAACTGCCTCAATGTACAGAAGAAGAAAAAAACTATCTCTTATCTGTTGCCTCTGAGTATCTCAAAACTTCCCTCAGTGAAAAAGATATTCTTTGGACCTATTCTGGGATTCGTCCCCTCATTGAAGATGGTTCAAGCTCAGCGACCAAAACTACAAGAGATTACAAACTTGAAGTCAACACCGATGGTGGAGCACCAATACTGAATATTTTAGGAGGTAAATTAACAACTTTTCGCAAGTTAGCCGAGGCAGCCGTTGATAAGATAGCACCAATACTCAACAATAAGCATGGGTCTTGGACTAGTTCCACACCGATACCCGGTGGTGATTTTCGTTTTGATCAGGTGAAAGAACGGACACTTGAACTCAAATCCTTATTTCCGTTTTTAACTACGGCTTGGGCACAAAGGCTCTTTCAATCGTATGGAACTGATGCCTTTTTGATGTTAAAGGATGCTCGTGACGTTAATGACCTTGGCATTGATTTTGGCGTAACAATTTACCAAAGAGAACTTGATTGGACGATTGATAAAGAATGGGTATGTTGTGCCGATGATTTCCTTTGGCGACGCTCTAAGCTTGGACTCAATGTCAACCAAGAGCAGGTCAAAAATATTGACGAATACATTTTGCAAAGGGTGTAGTAGGAATAAGATAATCCACTTTAGAGCAACAAAAATGTCTTACGGTACTCCAGGTTGAATTGTCGGCAGTACTTTTATACTTTACGATAAAGAGAATAAAGAACTCCGGCCATAAATGAATGAGCCTGCGTCATTGCAAAACAATTTAGATATTTGCGCAGAACCTGAACGGCAAATACCTTCAGAAAATCATGCTTCAAAATGAGTGCAGCAAACTATTACGGTACAATGCGACCAAACGTCCGACTCAAAACAATACTGTGTTTGTGATGTCATGGATTAGCCTGATGAAGCAAAAGATAATTAGACAAACAGAAAAAAGATCTATGCCCCTTTTGAAGGAATAAATCTGTTCCATGAGTTATTGGGTATAGTCAGTGAAGCGATTCGAGAAGAAGACGTGGAAAAACTGTAGCATTAGAGAAACGAACTTATCACCTAGCGATTAAATAGTTCCGAATTATTGGTGCGGGGGCACAATTCAAGACCAAACTTACTTTGTGGGACTTGAAAGAAGTTGCTTGACTTTTTATTACAATGTTATAACTTTGTAATTACACTATGGAGTATATACAATGAAAATATCTTTAACTAAAATAGGTAATTCTAAAGGAATTATTATTCCTTCCCATTATCTCAAAGAATGTAACCTTGGCAATATAGTAGATATTGATATGAAAGACAATCGCTTAATCATATCAAAACCTGACCAAGCACGTATTGGGTGGACAGAAGCTTTTAGTAATGCTCAAATAAATAATGACGAAATTCTTATAGATGATGGCATATCAAACAATTTTGATGAAGATGAATGGACATGGTAAATCGTTTTGAAGTTTATCTTGTTTCTCTTGACCCAACAAAGGGAGCAGAAATTAAGAAATCCCGTCCATGCCTTATTATTTCTCCTGATGAAATGAACAATGCTTTAAATACAGTTATTACTGCTCCAATGACATCAACGATACGAAACTATCCAACACGTATTCAAACAACTTTTCAAGGAAAAAAGGGTGAGATTGTTCTTGATCAAATTCGTGCTGTCAACAAAATGCGTTTATACAAAAAACTTGGTAGCATTAATTCAAATACAAGTAGCAAAGTTCTCACAGCTTTAACTGAAATATTCAACGAGTAAATTGATGCGAGCGAATTTATTGATTTTTATAGAATAATATTTTTAGTCGACACTGGCAGGGATGATGGTACGATTCAAGACTAAACTTACTTTGCAGGTTCAATTTATACATTAGATCATTTCTCATCATCAAAAGATGTTAATGATTTTCTTATTGAAGAGCATTTACTTAACAAAACTCCGAGCTTATCAAAAAGCCATAAAAGCCTATCAAAAGTTTCTTCGCCGTATAAAAGAAACTTTTCCTCCCAAACACGTTTCTTAATTTAATATTTTAATCGCATCTCTATGCTATCTATTTTCCTCTGATGATTAGAATGTTCTAAACGTTCAGATGAAATGTTTTTTTCGAGTGCATCAATTTCATTTAACAAGCGTTTTAATTGATTTTCATTGGTCGTATATTCTAATGGTACGGGTAAATTTCTGTATCTTGCCTGTTCACCGACAGTACCGCTTTATTCAGCTGCATTCCTAAACATAGCTACTAAGCTATGGAATTTTTCTCCTTGGATTGCGACATGGCCTCGCAGAGCGTTAGCTGTAGCCTCTGAATCGCCTCTTTCCAGGGTTTCCAAGACTGCTTTGTGCTCACTCAAGGATTGTGCCATACGGCCTCTCAATCTCAGTTGATGGCGCCTGAATGGTTGAAGGCGTTTATGTAAATTTCCTGCTTCAATTGCCAGAAATTTGTTACCTGATTCTTCATAGATAATTCTGTGAAATCGCGCGTTCTCGGTATAATAAGAATCAGGATCCTGTGCCTCAACGGCTTTCTGGCACTTTTCATTTGCATCATGCAGCTCTGCCAAAGCTTCGTCAGAGATACGCTTTGCGGCCAAACGTCCACACACAGCTTCAATCTCTGCCATAACTTCAAACATTTCTATGAGTTCAGCCAGACTAGGCTGCCGAACAAAGGTACCGCGCCGTGGAATTAATTCCGCCAATCCAGAGTGAGCAATCTTTCGTAAGGCTTCTCTTAGCGGAGTTCTGGAAACGCCATATTTCTTAGCAAGGCTAACCTCGTCAAGACGGTCCCCATTAGCAATTTTACCGTTAAAAATTTCTTCTTGAAGACGTTCAGCAATGATATCAGCTTGGTTCTTATTCATAGGTTTAGCCTTATCATCTTTTTAAGGAATATTCAAGAGATTTATTCTTGTATACAAAATACTTGACTTAGTGTGCATATTAATCTATGACTAATAAAACCTAGAATATTCTAGACAATCTATCATAGGAGAGAATCATGAAATTTTTACTCAAAACTATCGTTACCACGTTGGTTTTTGCATCTGCGAATACATTGGCTAACGCTGAAGAACTACGCTTATCGCACCAGTGGTCCAATAAGGATATTCGTCATAAAGTGGCGGAAGTTATGGCGGATGAGGTTGCTGCTGCAGATGTTGACCTCGAAATAAAAATATTTGGCTCAAAATCACTTTTCAATCCGCGCGAGCAGTACAAACCATTAAGCCGAGGCCAGCTTGATATGACGGTTTTGCCACTATCTTATGCGGGCGGTCAGCAACCTGCATATAACCTGACCCTCATGCCAGGCTTAGTAAAAAACCACGATCACGCTGCTCGTTTGACAAATTCACCATTCATGGACGCACTTGAAGTTAAAATGGCTGAAGATGATGTTATGGTTCTTGTTCACGGCTATCTCGCAGGTGGTTTTGCTGGTAAGGATAAATGCATCACCAGCCCAGCAGACGTTCAGGGTCTGCAGACGCGTGCTGCAGGTAAATCCTTTGAACAAATGCTGGCAGGAGCTGGCGCATCGATTGCCTCAATGGCGTCGTCAGAAATCTATAATGCTATTCAGACCGGTGTGCTGCAGGCTGCCAATACATCTTCTTCTTCGTTTGTATCGTACCGTATATACGAGCAAGTCAGTTGCTACACCCCAGCAGGTGATGTAGCCCTGTGGTTTATGTATCAGCCACTTTTGATGAATAAGAGCAAGTTTGATGGCCTGAACGAAAAACAGCAGGCAACACTTTTGAGCGCAGCTGAAAAGGCTCAAGCATACTATCTGGAAGAAGCAAAGAAGCAAGATGCGGCCTCTGCGGAAGTTTTCCGAAAAGCGGGTGTTGAGATAGCTGAAATGAGTGCAGAAGATTTCGATGCTTGGCGTGCGCTGGCGACAGAAACATCTTACGCCAAGTTTGTCGAAGAAGTCAAAGATGGACAAGCTCTGCTTGATATGGCGTTGGCTGTTGAGTGACCGTTTTGGGGCTGGTATGATCCGGCCCCAAAACCTTAACGTCTTTACCTTAAAAATTAAAAAAGAAGAATCTGAGGATGTCTAATCAAACTACCTCCTTTGTTTCTCGTGTCGGAAACAACCCTTTTTTGCGAGCTGTTGCAGCACTTTCAACTTTGGCTGGCTGGATTTCTGCTGGAATGATTGTCGCTGCGGTCGCAATCACATGCCAGATGATCTTTATACGCTTTGTCCTGAACGGTTCGACCGTTTGGCAAACCGAAGCCGTTATCTATCTTGTCATTGCTGCAACATTGATCGGATTGCCGTACGTGCAGCGCCTGCGCGGGCATGTCAATGTTGATTTAATCCCCATCTTGCTGTCACCACGCAGTCGGTTCTTTATGTTTATCCTAACCTCGGTACTATCGATCGCTATCGTCTCGGTCATGCTGTTTTACGGTTACGAATACTGGCATATCGCCTGGGAACGTGGCTGGCGGTCGGATACCATATGGGGCGTTCGCCTGTGGATTCCCTATCTGACCATCCCTGTGGGCTTTGGCCTGTTGCTATTGCAATTGATTGCTGATTTCATCGCCGTTCTGATTGGTGCGGACAAACCGTTTGGTCTGGAAGACAACTAATGGACCCAATTTTGCTCAGTGGGATCGTGGCAATTGCCACCATTCTTATACTATTTTCTGGTGTGTCCGTGGCCATTGGTTTGCTGATCGTATCTGGGGTATTCCTTATAATCTTCGATGGACCTCGCTCACTGGAGCTGATGCCCGAGATATTGTTCGGTAAACTCGACAATTTTGCGCTTCTCTCGATTCCGATGTTTATCATCATGGGAGCTTCAGTTGCTTCAACACGGGCTGGAGCCGATCTTTATGAAGCTTTAGAACGATGGCTCACACGTGTACCTGGAGGTCTCGTAGTTTCAAATCTTGGGGCTTGCGCATTGTTCTCGGCCATGTCGGGATCATCACCAGCAACCTGTGCCGCGATCGGAAAAATGGGCATTCCAGAGATGCGCAAACGTGGCTATCCAGATACCGTTGCAGCAGGATCCATTGCTGCTGGCGGGACTTTGGGCATTCTAATACCTCCATCTGTAACAATGATCGTCTATGGAATTGCAACCGAGACATCGATTGGTCGTTTGTTCTTGGCAGGTGTAATTCCTGGCCTATTACTTGTGGGGTTATTCATGGCTTGGTCGCTTTATTCGACATGGCGGTCAGGTGATGCGGAACGCCTTGGATCAGTCAGTTACACTTGGAAAGAAAAGCTCGAAATTCTGCCACGCGTCTTACCCTTCCTTGCAATCATTTTAGGTGTACTTTATGCCATGTATGGAGGAATCGCCACCCCCTCGGAAACTGCTGCTGTAGGTGCATTACTTTGCTTGTTGATTGCAATCATCATATACAAGCTTTGGCACCCTAGTGCGATTTGGGTTGTCCTGCGTGACAGTACCAAGGAAAGCGTGATGATTCTCTTCATTATCGCTGCGGCTGGCGTGTTCTCCTACATGTTGTCTTCCCTTTACATAACTCAATCAATAGCAGAATGGATAGGAACTTTGGAAGTAAATCGCTGGGTATTGATGATTGCAATTAACATCTTTCTATTGATTGCTGGGTTCTTTCTTCCACCGGTCGCTGTAATTCTTATGGCTGCACCCATCTTGTTGCCGATAATAACGACCGCAGGGTTTGATCCAATTTGGTTTGCAGTTATTCTAACGATAAATATGGAAATCGGCCTCATCTCGCCTCCTGTGGGTTTGAATCTTTATGTGATTAACGGCATTGCGCCAGATATCTCTTTGAAGACCATTCTCACTGGTTCGCTACCTTTTGTAGCTTGCATGGTGTTGGCGATTATCTTGCTTAGTCTGTTTCCAGACCTCGCTACTTGGCTGCCAAATGTAATCATGGGAGCTGCAGTATGAGCTTGCTTGCCGATCTTCTTTCCACGGTGTTCGAGCGGCGTTATCGCCGCGAAACACCGGAGATGGTTGAGGGTGATCGTTCGCTGACCGAAATAACCACCGCGTTAGTCGGATCGATGGGAGAGGTTTCAGGGCTTATGTTGGCTCAAGAGATTCTGACTAGGTTTGCCGAACTAGGTGATTCGGAAAAGTATGAGTTTTTCCATTACATCGCCTCTAGCATGAACATTGATCCGGAAGCTGTACGCACAGCACTTGAAGAATACGAACGAAAACCATCCAAAGTCAGTTATCATGCCTTCGTTGTCGCTGCAGAGCCCGCACGGCAAGAACTGATCCGTCGTTTGAATAGCGTGCCGAATGCTACAAAATATCTGGTTAAGATGCGAGCCGACTTACTGAGGTTAGGTGGCAAGTATTCGGAGCTTCAGGCACTTGACCTAGATTTCCGCCACCTCTTTACCTCTTGGTTTAATCACGGTTTTCTTGTCTTGCGTCCGATCAGCTGGGAAAGCCCTGCGCACATCTTGGAAAAGATCATTGCCTACGAAGCAGTACACGCCATCGACAGTTGGGATGATCTGCGCCGCAGGTTGGAACCAACGGATCGCCGCTGTTTTGCGTTCTTCCATCCGTCAATGCCAGATGAACCGCTGATCTTTGTCGAGGTTGCCCTGACCAAGGGCATCCCCAGATCAGTACAGGCACTATTGGCTGAAGATCGCAATACAATATCTGCTGACGAGGCGAATACCGCAGTGTTCTATTCAATTTCTAACTGCCAAGCTGGGCTCGCTGGTATTTCGTTTGGAAACTCTTTAATCAAACAGGTCACCGCAGATTTGTCAGCAGAGCTATCTGGGCTGGATATCTTTGTCACTCTGTCACCCATACCCAGTTTGACAAAATGGCTAAAGCAGGTGGGATTGACCTGGAACACGGATGAACCTGATAATATGAAGGCATTGGCTGCGCATTACCTACTAAACGCGAAATCCCGTAGTGGGCTTCCCTTTGACCCGGTGGCACGGTTCCACCTTGGCAATGGAGCCACTGTTCACGCCGTACATGCCGATGCCGACCTTTCAGAAAAAGGTCGATCCCAGTCAGGCGGTACCATGGCAAGCTATCTTTACGACCTACCACAGACCATACAGAACCATGAAAATTTCGCCAACACACGCGAAGTTGTTGCTTCGTCCGAAGTTCGGACATTGGCCAAACCTATTACACTTTTTGTAGCTAAGAAAACTCATGACTAATCCTCTTTACGATGCTCTCTTCGGTATTCATGCTAGAAAAACTACGCCATTTTTGCGTCTGCTTGATGGTCAAGTAATTACTCACATGGACTTCCTTGCAACAAGCGCACAGATTGCCAATGTGATGACTCAGATTGGGTTGCGGCCCGGCGATCGCGTTGCCGTCCAGGTCGAAAAATCCCCGGAATCGCTGATGCTCTATGCGGCTTGTGCACAGGCTGGGTTAATCTTTCTACCCCTTAATACGGCCTACACGGTTGATGAACTCAGCTATTTCATTGAAAACAGCGGTGCATCACTAATCGTTTGCGGCAGTAAAAGCAAAGAAAAGCTGGGTGATTTGGCTAAGAAGTTCAACGTTGAGATCGAAACGCTAGATGCCGATGGCGGCGGAACCTTGATGGCTCTGGCAGCGCTAATGCCTATGAGCTTTGCCACCGTCGACCGTCAGGGCAATGATTTGGCAGCCCTCCTCTACACCTCTGGAACGACCGGTCGTTCCAAGGGTGCCATGTTGACACAAAACAATCTACTTTCGAATGCTCAGACCTTGGCCAAGGAATGGCGTTTTACGTCAAAAGATATCCTCTTGCATGCCTTACCAATTTTCCACACACACGGGCTGTTTGTGGCCATCAATGTTACACTCGTAGCAGGTAGCAGCATGATTTTTATGCCTAGGTTTGACCTAGACCAGATCGTTAGCCAGGTGTCAGAAGCAACCACCATGATGGGGGTTCCGACCTTCTACACACGCCTTTTGAACGATGAGCGCTTCACTAAAGACCTCGTCGCGCACATGCGCCTATTCGTATCCGGTTCGGCCCCGCTTCTGTCCGAAACCCATGTTCAATTTGAGAAGCGCACAGGTCATCGGATTCTTGAGCGATACGGTATGACCGAAACCAACATGAATACGTCCAACCCCTATGAGGGCGAACGCCGCGCAAGGACAGTGGGCTTTCCGCTACCTGGAATAGAGATCAAGATTACCAATCCCGACACTGGTGGAACTGTTCCAAACGGCCAGGTGGGACAAATAGAAGTGCGCGGGCCAAATGTTTTTAAAGGCTACTGGGGAATGCCCAAGAAGACCGCCGCTGAATTACGCGAGGATGGATTTTTCATCACCGGAGACTTGGGCAAAATTGACGAAGATGGCTATATCCAAATTATTGGCCGCAATAAGGACCTGATCATCTCAGGCGGTTACAACATCTACCCCAAGGAAATTGAGCTCATTCTAGACGGTCAGCCTGATGTTCTCGAAAGCGCGGTGATTGGCGTACCCCACCCTGATTTCGGAGAAACCGTGTTGGGGGTGATCGTCCCTGAGAACGGTGTCACACCGGATACCGATGCGATAATGGAGACCGTTCGCCATTCTCTGGCTCGGTTCAAGCATCCCCGCAAGCTGCTTATTCTCGAAGAACTGCCTCGTAATACTATGGGCAAGGTTCAAAAAAATATCCTACGCAAACAATTCCAAGGAATGTTTGCACACTGAATACCCCAGCTCTGGCGAACGTGTACCCCTCTCGGAAAAAAACGAGGTCAAAATCATCAAAGTTATATGGTTCCCTTAACGCCTTGTCAAAAAATGATAATCTGTCCTTAAAAGAAAGATCATTCTGAATACTTCCAGCTTCAATGCTAGCCCATCAGGGTTTGAAAGCCCTTCACATAGGGGACCTGACCCGTTGCCGCACGGTAGGTGGAAAGGCACTCTTTCTGACCCGATGGTATAATGGTCGCATCGATATCAATGGTCAGATGCGTCACACCGTGGGCGGCAATCTGCTGTTGGACCAATACCGTGTGATGTAGTGTAAGTTTTGTCATACCGGTGCCCGTGGTGAAATAGAGGCCTCGCCCTTGATTCGGACCTGGGCTGCCGCGGCGTCATGACATCGGGACAGCCAATCATGGATGGCACGGGCTGAGGGAAACGTGCGATTGCGACTACGACTCAGACGGGAATTGAGAGTGGAACGGCGGCGACCATAGAGCAGCGGTTCCAGTCCGCGGAACAACGCAAGATTGACCTGCATCAAGCCATATCAACCGCTAAAGAATTTGATAAAAAGTGAATGGCAAGACGCGCTCAATAATCCTGCGCCCTGTCACTGAAAATAACGAGAAAAAGTTGATTGCAGAGGTGCAAGGCGGTTATGCGGGCTTACTTGCCCTCAAAAGCGTACCAAAAAGAAAGTTAAATATGGTTGCGGGGGCAGGATTTGA
>MKWU01001111.1_pt1 | contig 48384 bp, 43 predicted proteins | sample 809101 | NCBI WGS metagenome assembly MKWU01 (sample SAMN05860141, study PRJNA318959) | sponge metagenome | host: Aplysina aerophoba | place: Slovenia: Piran, Adriatic Sea, Gulf of Piran | collected 2013-05-07 | reverse complement strand
GCGACGGCTGCCGCGGCCGCGCCGGCCGCGACCCCGGCCGCGACGGCTGCCGCGGCCGCGCCGGCCGCCACCCCGGCACCCGGCGTCATGGGAGCGGGGATCACGGGTCGGCAGAACAAGTCGCCGTCGATGGATCCGAACACCACGGCGCTCGCGCCGGCCGAGTACTACGCGGTCTACGACCCGCTGACCAGGCTCGACGCCACGGGCGCCGTCGTGACTCCGGCGCTCGCGGAGTCCTGGGAGCCCCAGGGCCGTGACTGGATCTTCAACCTGCGCGAGGCGGAGTGGTCGGACGGGATGCCGTTTACGGCCGAGGACGTCAAGTTCAGCTTCGAGTACTACGCAAATCCCGACAACCAGTCGCGGCTGATCTCGCGCGTCAACACGCAGGAGACGGTGACGGTCGTCGATCCGCGAACCGTTCGTATCCGCGCTGCGGGCACCGACCCGATCATGCCCCGGCGTGCCGCGCTCCCGTACGTCCTGCCGAAGCACGTCTACGAAGCGACGGGATCGCAGACGGCCTTCTCGGAGGCCCTGGCGAAGAACCCGGTCGGCACCGGCTCCTACGTCGTTACCAACATCGTGCAGGATCAGTCGATCGAGTTCGAGGCCAGCCCCTCCTCGTGGCGGGGCAACAAGGGCTTCACGGAGGCGAAGCTCAACATCATCGAGGAATTCACGACGCTGGTCGCGGCGCTGGAGACCCGTGATCTTGACTTCATGTCGCGGGTGCCCGCCACCGAGGTGGCGCGCGTCAACGGCTTCAGCAACATCAAGACGGGCGGCCCGGCATCGCTCGGTGCGCAGCATTGGGACTTCAACAACCGTCGCGCCGAGGCTCACCCGACGAACGACGTGCGGGTCCGGCGAGCTCTGATCAACGCGATCGACGCGCAGCTCATCATCGACGCGGTCTACCGCTCGCTGGGATCGCCGGCACTGAACCAGATCCCGAGCGAGCCCGTGTTTGGATTCAGCCCGGACAAGACGCCGATCCCCTTCGACCCCGACATGGCGCGTCAGCTGCTGACCGACGCCGGGTTCCCGAACGGCTTCTCGATGCAGGTCGACAGTCGGCTCGCCGGCGACGCCAAGGCCGAGGTCGAGGCGACGACGGGCTTCTGGCAGGACATCGGCCTGGATACCAACATCAACGTGCTGGAGATCAACATCTGGCGTGACCGCCTCTACGGTCGCGAGCAGGCGGCGTGGCCCGGTGCCTTCAACGCCGGCTGGGTCGCCTACCTCTACGATGCCTCGTTCCTCTACGACTGGTACGAGGGCGACGGCGCGTACCGCCTCTGGGATGGGCCCGACGACCCGACCGCGAAGCAGTTCGATGAGCTCTACGGCGCGGCAACGGTCGAGCTCGACGACGAGGCGCGGGCCGGGATCTTCCGGCAGATCAACGATCTCTTCTCGTATGAAGGGGAGGCACCTGTCGGGCCGACCCGCTACGGGGTCAGCCCGAACGCGTGGTACGAGGACGTAATCGCGGACTACGTGCCGCGGAACTTCCCGGAGCTCAACTACGACGAGATCACGCCGGCGTAGGAGGAGAAGCCGGGAGCAGAACACCACCAGGGAGGGGAGACCGTTCGGTCTCCCCTCCCTGGTGTCCAGGCAGGCCTTCGGCTGGTGCCGCGCCCGACGCCCGGGATCGGCTTCGATGTGAGCGCGGGCAAACCGGTGGCTACACTCCCCACGTGCGTCTCCTCCTCTTCGACATCGACGGCACCCTGATCGAGAGCGGGGGCGCCGGGCGCGCGGCGCTGGCCGGCGCCGCCGCCGCCGAGCTGGGCCTCACCGGGCTCGCTGGCGTTGCCTTCGCCGGACGCTCCGATCGCGCGATCATCCAGGACGTGCTCGCGCTTGCGGACGTCGAGCCCACCCCGGCCGCGGTCGACCGGCTCGCCGCCGCCTACCTCGCGCGGCTGCCGGGGACGCTCTCCTCCCACCGGGGGCGGATTCTCGGCGGTGTCGTCGAGCTGCTCGACGCGCTCCGCGAGTCGCCCGCCGCGCTCGGTCTCGCCACCGGCAACCTGAGGCGAGGCGCCGAACTCAAGCTGCGCCACTACGGCCTCTGGGAGCGCTTCCCCGCCGGCGGCTTCGGCGACCACTCTCCGGAGCGGCCCGCGATCGTGACGGAGGCGATCCGGGCGCTCGCGGCGGCCCGGGGCGTCGAGCCGTCGCCGGCCCGAGCGGTCGTCATCGGCGACACTCCCCATGACGTCACCGCCGGTCGCGCCGCCGGGGCCCGGGTCCTCGCGGTGGCGACCGGGCGCCACGCGGAGGAGGACCTCCGGGAGAGCGGCGCCGACCTCGTGCTGCCGGATCTCACCGACCCGGCGGCGGTCCTCGACTTTCTCGGAGCCTAGCGCGGGACGGCGTGCCCACCGCGGCCGCCGCCGCGATGGCGCTCGCAGCCAACCCCGGGAGTGTCTACTGGCTGTGGACGTCACCGGTGGCGGGTTCCGGCGAGCGGGCCGGCCCGGTGCGCGCGACCCGTGCCCGCGTGCTCCCGGCGCGGCTCGGCAGGGCGCCCGGCTTTGCCGGCGCCGGGGACGGGGAGGGCCGCGACCCCGGGGGGGGGGCCGGCCCCGCCGGGGCGGGGGCCGGGGACCGGCGGCCGGGGCCCGTGGGCGCCCGCCGCGGCTCGGCAGGGCGCCCGGCTTAGCTGGCGCGAGAGACGAGCAGGTCGGCGACCTCGGTGGCGGCGCTGACCCCGCTGGAGAGGGCGCCGTTGACCGACGGCACGCGCATGTAGTCGCCCGCCAGGAACAGGTTGTCGATGCTCCCGGCAAGCTGTCCCGGGATGTTCGCCGCTGCGGCCAGCATCCCGGGCGTCCCCATGCACAGGGCCTCTTCCCAGCGGTAGACGCGGAAGAACAGACCCTCGTCGTCGCCGGGAAGGGCAGAGCCGGGCGGCGCCTTCCGGCGAGCGGCGCCCAGCAGCTGGCGTTTGATCTCATCGTCGTCGAGCGGGATCAGCTCCTTGGCGCGATCCCGCCCGATGAGCAGGTCGAGAATGCTCTTGCCCGGCGGCGCGCAGGCGGGCAGGAAGGCGGAACGGTCCAGCAGCAGCGGGGCGTCGTCGTCCTCCGGGTAGAGCGCGCCATGCCAGCCGGGAGGGAGGGGAGAGTGGTCGAGGCCGATCACCACCCGGCAGCCGGTTGAATAGCTGACGGTGCCGAGCGCGCGGCGGGTCGCCGGCGGCAGGTCGGGAAGAAGGTCCGGGACCTTCGTGCCGGGGACGGCACAGATGACCGCGTCCGTCTCGATCGTCTCGCCGTCCACGACGACGCCGGTCACAGTTCCCTCTGCGACGACGATTTTCCTGACGGGGGTCGATGCGCGAACCGCATGGGAGCAGGCAGCGGCAAGCGCTTCGCTGAGGGAGCCGATGCCTCGCTCGGGCATGTAAACCCTGCCGCCGCTGAGCATCGTCTCCCCGATGTACGCTCGCATCAGCGCCTGGCCCGCGGGCGCTGCATCGCCCAGGATCATCTTCAGGGGGCCGTTGAGCGTCACCTCCAGCTTCTCGGTGACGCCGAGGCGCTTGAGGTAGTCGCCGAAGCTCTCTTCGTCGTCGATCTCGGCGAGGCGGCTGTCGCTGGCGAAACTCAGGTACGCCGACTGGCGGCGGATCTCCCGCATCACCCGGAAGGCGGACCGCATACCTGAGGGTGAGAGGAAGCCCATGGCGGCGGCCGCAGGCAGGTGCCGCACGAAACTCCGGAGCGACTGGTCGGGTGTCGTGGTCACCCATCGGCCGCCGCGGTGGTGGCCGAACTTCATCGTCGAACCGACGAGCGGCAGTCCCAGTTCCTCGCACAGGCGGAAGGCGGTGTCGTAGGTGGACGTGAAGACGAATGCGCCCATGTCCAGGGAGAACCCGTCCACTCTCTCGCCGCGGCCGCGTCCTCCCGCGCGCTCCTCAGCCTCGAGCAGGAGGGGCGTGATGCCCCGCTTCATCAGCGTGTAGGCGGCGCTCAGCCCGGCGAAGCCTCCGCCCACTATGACGACCCGCCGGGTGCCCATATGTTCGGCTCCTTCGCCACCCTCATCTACGGCGCTGGCCTCGTCATACGCGTGGGTGTCGGCGTCCGGCGGGCCCGCAGGTACCTTATCCGAACGCTTCGCTGGTCAGCGCCGGCGAGGCGGACCTGCGCGGCGAGGAGGCTGTCCGGGCGTTGGGAGCAACGAAGACCATTGTCACGAGCGAGTTGGTCATTTTCTCCATCGTCACGCACGCGACCGAGGATGCGGTCAAGGGTGTCATTGAGACGGGAGCCGGGCGGCGCATTTGCCTGCTGCGATATCGCGATAGAGTGAAGTCGATGATGTCGTACGTGATCGACCTTGAGAGCGGAGATTCAACGGCGAACCACTGGCCGTCTCACATCAGCAGCGCCGTCGACGCCGCTATCCGCGACGCCTTCCCCATCGGACTGCCGCCCCAAGGCCCCGCCGCCGAAGCCGTCGCATCCTAGAGGCGGCGACGGCGCTGCTGCGATTCTCGTTTACGCCGCGGCCGGAATTCTTAGCGTCGCGAGCAGCGCGCCGACGCGGTGGCCGATGTCGTCGCGTATTTCACGCACAACCTCGATCGGCTGGCCCGCCGGGTCGGTGAGCTCCCAGTCTTCGTAACGCTTGCCCGGGAAGATCGGACAAGCGTCGCCGCATCCCATCGTGACGATGACATCGGCGGCGCGGGCAATCTCGTCAGTCCACGGTTTGGGGTACTCGCCAGTGATGTCGATGCCGATCTCTCCCATGGCCTCGATCGCCGTGGCGTTGGTTTCGAGCCCCGGATCCGAACCGCCGGAAAACACCTCCACGCGGCTGCCGGCGAGATGGCGCAGCCACCCTGCCGCCATCTGGGAGCGGCCCGCGTTGTGCGTGCACAAGAACAGCACCGCAGGCACATCCAGCGATCCGACTTCAAGGCGCTTGAGCGCTCGGAGCCGGTCGCGGGTGAAGCGCTCTATGAGCAGCGGCAGCCAGTCCAGCAGCCGGGCACCGGCCTTCAGCTTTGTGCGAGAGTCGACCATGTAGCGCTCGACGGTCTCGGCATTGAAGACGCCTTCGAACTCGTTGCGAAGCCTCGCTGCGCCTTGCTTGATCAACAGCAGCTGCTCGGTCGTGAATTCCGGCAGGCCGATCGCGTGATCTTCCGCCGTGAGGTCGTGTGGCGCTGCTCCGTCCGGTGTCGAGTTGGTGGACAAGGGTGCTCCTGGGCGTGCGGCCGCGCATCAGCACCGGCGCGGAATCCGGCTCGAAGCCGTAGGAAAGCGGTGGCCGTGCGAACCGTCAAGCGATGTCGCCGCATCGTTGGCCGATGTTTCCGCGTTATTCGCGGTGGCTATCCGGGCGTCACCGCCTCGAGCCGACCGTCCCTGAGGTGGTGGCGGGAGTGCGTGGGAGTCGAACCCACCCAGGACCGCGACGCGGCCCCACAACGGTTTTGAAGACCGCGGGCACCACCGGACACCATCCACTCCCGCGGCTATTCTCGCGGCCCCGCCGGTTGCTGTCACCGCCCGTGCCGCGTGCGGTCGCGCCCCGCGCCGTGTGCACGCCGTCGCCCCGCGTGCCACCATCGCTCTCGCCGGCAGCCTTCCCTCCCTCCGGACCGCCCGGGGCCGCCGAGTAGCCCCGGGAGCGCCGGGGAGGGGCGCGGCCCGGGGGGAGCGGTCGTGAGCGGCGACGGAGGCGAAACGGGCGCTCCCTCCCCTCGCCCCGGCCCGTTCGCCTCCTTCCGTGAGCCCCTCTTCCGGACGACCTGGCTCGGCGCCGTTCTCTTCGGCCTCGGCGTCTCGATGGAGCGGCTCGCGGTCGGCTGGTTCGTCCTCGACGAGACCGGCTCGGTGCTGCTCGCCGCCCTCTCCTTCGCGGTGCGCACCGTGCCCCATCTCGTCGTCGGCCCGATCGCCGGCGCCGTCTCCGATCGTTGGCCGCGCGCCCGCGTGCTGGCCGCGGCCGCGGTCGTGCGCCTGGTCGTGGTGAGCCTGATGGCGCTCACCGTCGCCCTCGGCGTCGCCGTGGTGCCGCTCCTGATCGCGCTCGCCGCGGTCTCCGGATCGACCAACGCCTTCCAGAGCACGGCTCTCCAGCCGCTGCAGGCCGCGATCGTGGGGCGCGAGCGGCTCGGGAACGCCATCAGCCTCACCTCCCTCGGCCAGCGCTCCATCGGCGTCGCAGGATCCCTGGGCGCGGGCGTGCTCATCGGCTGGCTCGGCCCCGCCCCGGCGCTTCTGGCAGGCGCCGTGCCGCTCGCCTTCGCGGCGCTGTTCTTCGCGCGCGCTCACCGCGAGCAAGCTGCCCCCCGCCCCGTCGCCCGCTTCTCCGCCGAGGTGATCGAGGGGCTGCGCCTGATCCTGACCACGCCGGTGGTCCGGCTCCTGCTCGGGATGATGATCATCGTCGAGATCTTCGGTTTCTCCTACATGGGGCTGCTCCCCGCGGTCGCCGACCGGGTGCTGGATGTCGGGCCCGAGGGTCTCGGCGTGCTGACGGCAGGCGCCTCCGCCGGCTCGATGGTCGGGATGGCCTTCCTGGTCGGGGCGGCGGATCGCCTGCGCCGCGGGTTGATACTCATCGCCGTCTTCGCGCTCTTTGGCGCGCTGCTGCTCGTGGTGGGGAACTCGACGCTCTTCTGGCTCTCCCTGCTCGCCTGCGGCGGCATCGGCGCCGCGGCGGCGATGGTCGACACGCTCGAGTGGATCATGCTGCAGGACGCGGTACCCGCCGCGCTGCGGGGACGGGCGGTCGGCGGCTGGCACTTCGCGATCGGCTGGGGGTGGGTAGGCCCCCTCACGCTCGGCGCCGTCGCCGACGCGACCACCGTGCAGGCCGCGCTCACCCTCGGGGGCTCGGTGCTCCTCGCCTCGGCGGGAGCGGTGTGGCTCGCCGCGGGGAGCATCCGGGCACGCTGAGCAAGGGAACGCCGCGCCCCTCGGCCTCCGCCTGTGCTTCAATGCGGGCGCGCGGCGGCGCACGGGAGGGTGGCACCCTGGTGACGGGACCGAGCTCCGTGCGCGTGGGTGCCATCGAGGTCGTCGCCCTCTACGACACGCCGCTCCGGCGCGCCTTCACCTGGACCTTCCCCGACGTCCCGGCCGCGGCGTGGCCGCCCTACCGCGAGCTCTACCCGGATGCGGGCGCGGGCGAGAACTTCACCTTCAACACGCAGGGATTTCTGGTGCGAATGCCGGACCGGACGATTGTCGTCGACACCGGACTCGGGCCCGGCCCGCACGAACGTCTCGGCGGCCTGCGCGGCCGCTTGCTCGAGGAGCTCCACGCCGCCGGAGTCGCGCCGGGCGAGGTCGACACCGTGCTCTTCACCCACCTGCACGGCGACCACGTGGGCTGGAACATCGTCTCGGGCGAGCCCTCCTTCGGCCGCGCCCGCCACCTCGTCCCCGAGCGCGACTGGCTCTACTTCGGCTCCCCGGAGCGTGCCGGGAGCTACCCTCACATCGCCGGGCAGGTGGCGCCGCTCGCGGAGCGAGGCATGCTCGAGACGACGCGCGGCGAGGAGCAACTGGCCGAGGGGGTGCGGCTGCTCCCGACGCCGGGCCACACGCCCGGCCATCAGAGCCTGCTGCTCGAGTCCCGGGGCGAACGGGCCGTCGTGCTGGGCGACGTCGCCCATCACCCCGCACAGGTGCAGGAGACGGAGTGGGGCCCGCGCTTCGACGAGGACTCCCGGGCGGCCGCCCGCACCCGGCGGCGCGTCATGGAGGAGCTCGAGTCGGAGTCGCCCCTCGTCATCGCCGGCCACTTCCCCGCGCCCGGCTTCGGGCACGTCGTCCGCCTCGAGGGCCGGCGCATCTTCCGGGCCCTCTGACGCCCCGGGCGCCGTCTGCGGCGGGCCGGCGCGACCGGAGACCGCGCTTCTACGCCGGCTGGTACATCGTCGCCGCCGGTCTCGTGATCAACCTCGTGATGGGCGCGGGGCTCGTCGGCTACATACCGGGCGTCTTCCTCGAGCCGATGACCGAGGAGCTGGGCTGGACGCGCACCGAGTTCATCGCCGCCTTCATCGGGGGACAGGCCGTCATGGCGTTCTCCGGCCTCGCCGTGGGCGGGCTGATCGACCGGCACGGCGGGCGCCCGCTCGTGCTCGCCGGCGGCGCCGCCACCGTCATCACGTTGCTCCTCACAGCCGAGGTCCAGGAGCTCTGGCAGTGGTGGCTTCTGCGTGGGCTGCTGCAGTCGGCGGGCATCGCCGTCGGCGGCTCCCTGGTGGTGAGCGTCACGCTGTCGAAGTGGTTCGTGACCCGCCGGGGCCGCGCGATCGCGATCGCGGCGATGGGTCTTTCGCTCGCCGGCGTCGTGGTGCCGAACGCGCTCACGCCGGTTGTCGACGCCTTCGGCTGGCGCGCGGGCTGGCGGGTGCTCGCGCTCGCGCCCGCTCTCCTCGCCCTGCCGGCGGCGCTGGCCATGCGGCGCCGGCCCGAGGACCGCGGGCTTCTGCCCGACGGGCGCGCCGCCGATGCAGGCGGTGGTGAGCAAGAGCGGATCGCCCGCGCCGACTTCGAGCGCTCGCTGACCCGCTCGCAGGCGATCCGGACGCCGGCGTTCTGGCTGCTCATCGTCGCCTTCGGCCTCGTCGGTCTCAACGTGCTCTCGCTGGCGACGCAGGGGCTCCCCTTCCTCACCGACGCCGGCTTCCCGCGCACGACGGCGGCCCTGATGCTCTCGCTGCTGGCCCTCCCGGGCCTGCTCACGCGCCCGCTGTGGGGCCTCGCCGCCGAGCGGACCTCCGTTCGCCTGCTCGCGACGGGGGCGTTTTCTTGCGTCGCCGTCGGCATGCTGGCCGTCGTCGCCTCCGCGCGCGTGGGCAGCACGCCGCTCGTCGCCGTGAGTTTTCTCACCGTGGGGCTGGGGATGGCCGGCTTCGCCCCGCTCAACGAACTGCTCTGGGCCACGCTCTTCGGGCGCCGCTATCTGGGGGCCGTGCGGGGCGTCGTGATGCCGTTCTCGCTTGTCTTCGGCGCGGCGGGTCCGCTCGCGCTCGCCCTCTACCACGACGTCGCCGGAAGCTACGACGGGATCCTCGTCGTCATGGGCGTGCTCGGCCTGTTCGCTGCCGCGATCATGCCCTTCGTGCGTGATCCGTCCCCGGTGCACCCCGGTGCGGGGGCCAGCCGCGCGCAGGGGGGTCGGGGCAGCTATCGCTCAGGACGGCGGCTCAGGCGAGGGCGTTGATCTGCCCGCCGGCGTCGCCGAGTTCGTGCAGCACCTCGCACCTCGGCTCGCCGCGGAGCCCGCAACAACCGTCCCGACTCGGCGCATCGTGCGAGAGCCGCCGGCGGATGCCTCCGAGCGACGTCTGGTGGAGGCAGTGATGGGTCGGCGGTCAGAGCGACCACATTGACGGGATAGCGCAGACTAACGTCCGGCAGTTCTTCCCGCTCTCGGTGATTCCGCTCTCGAATCGGCGGAACCTGTCACCGCGGCGGGCGGTCCGACTCGCTGCTCCGCCGTGTATATTCGCGAGGATCCGTACCCCGGCCGTACGGTCAGGAGCGGTCTGGATGGCAGATCCTGCGTTCATCCACATTCGCCCGGTCACCAGTGCGGAGCGGGGAGCCGACTGGCAGCAGTCGAGTGCCCAGGCGATGACGGCCTGCACCGGCACGGTCGACGACCTGCTCGATGATGGGCCGTACCGGCACAAGTTGCGGCGTGAGGCCGGTGTACCAGCCGACCCGCTCCCTGCTCGGGACGCGCATCGGCAGGCGCGAGCTGCCGTCCGATCTGGCGCAGCGCTCGGCGGTCGAGCGGGAGCTCTGGTGGTGATGGCTCAGCGGGAGATCGACAACGACGGGACCGTCGGGATCAGCGCGCCGCGAGGCGTCACACCTGCGCGCGCCTCCTGCCGCTCAGGCACGCCGAGCGGCCGCTCGGCGCGAACGGGAACGAGAAGCGGCGACTCGGGGCGTCAGCGGTCGTACGGGAGTCGGTAATGGTCACCGGACACGAGGCAAGCGTCGAGGCGATACGCCGCGCGATACGCGAGGTCTGCCGCAAGTATCCGTCGTCCTACTGGCGCGAACTCGATCGGGAACGCGAGTATCCGACGGCCTTCGTCGATGAGCTGACCGAACTGGGCTGGTTGTCGGCGCTCATTCCGACGGAATTCGGCGGGGCCGGCCTAAGCCTGACTGAGGCCAGCGTGATCCTCGAGGAGGTGAATCGATCCGGAGGCAACTCCTCGGCCTGCCACGGGCAGATGTACACGATGGGAATCCTGTTGCGACACGGCAGCAGCGCGCTGAAGGAGCGCTACCTGCCACGGATCGCGAGCGGGGAGCTCCGGCTGCAGGCTTTCGGCGTGACGGAGCCGGAGGCGGGTTCGGAGACGACGCGCATCACGACCACGGCCGTCCGCGACGGCGACAGCTACCGGATCAACGGGCAGAAGGTCTTCATCTCGCGCGTGATGCAATCAGATTTGATGATATTGCTGGCCCGGACGACACCCTACGCCGACCTGGACGACAAGACGCGCGGTCTCTCCGCCTTCGTCGTGGACCTTGCCGGGCAGGCCTCTGCGATAGACGTTCAGCCGCTCAGGCTGATGATCAATCAGCACACGAACGCGCTCTTCTTCGATGACCTGATGGTGCCGCGGGAGAACATGATCGGCGAGGAGGGCGAAGGATTCAGGTACGTGATCGACTCGTGGAACGCGGAGAGGATCCTGATCGCCGCTGAGGCGATCGGAGACGGTCGCTGGTTCATCGATCGGGCCGTTCGCTATGCGAGCGATCGGGTGGTGTTCGGGAGGCCGATCGGGGCGAATCAGGGAGTACAGTTTCCGATCGCGGCGGCCCATGCTGACCTGGAGGCGGCCGACCTCGTGCGCTACCGCGCCGCAGAGAAGTTCGACCGTGGCGAGAGTTGCGGTCCGGAGGCGAATATGGCGAAGCTGCTCGCTTCGAAGGCTGCATGGCAGGCGGCGAATGTCTGCCTGGACACCTTTGGCGGCGCCGGCTTCGATGTCGACAACGACGTAGAGCGGAAGTTCCGTGAGACGCGCCTGTGGTCGATTGCGCCGGTCAACAACAACCTGATCCTGGCCTATCTCGGTCAGCGTGTACTCGGGCTGCCGCGCTCGTACTGACGACGCCACGGACCGCATCGCCCGCCGGACTCGGCCGCCCGTGCACCCGCTCGGGCATCACAGGGGCTAGCGGGCAGATCGCACGGTCACCGCGAATGCGGCCGACCCCGCGTGAAGGCCCGCGCAGCGGTGGGTCACGCACGTCGCGCAGCGCGTCTCTGGGCACGTGGGCCGCGACGAACCGTCTGCGTGATCGCGGCAGTGGTGTCGGTTCCCAGCCTCCTCTTGCAGCGTTGTGCACGACAAAACGTGCGTGCTAAGCTCCCCGTCCCGATTGGGGACGCGTGGCTGGGGACCCGCCAGGCCACCGGTGGATCGCGATTAGGAGTAGCCGACGTGCGACGTGTAGCAGAGATGGGCGCGAGGTTAGGAACGGGGTTACGCCGCGCTGCGCTGTGGGGCGTGATCGTAGCGTTTCTGGCGGTGTCCGCCGCCTGCGGGGATGACGACGACGAAGCTCCAGCGACTACCGCCGCACCGACGCAGGCTGCCGCGACGCAGGCTGCCCCGGAAGCGGACCGCGAGCCCGAGGGGACGCTGACGGTCATCGCGGGGTTTGGCAGCGAGCGCTTCCTGCTGCGTACGGCCACCGGCGAGGCCGCTCTGTCGGTGATCGCCGAGCCGCTCGTCTGGTGGGACTGGGACACCGACACGCCGACCAACGGCGCCATCCTTGAGAGCTTTGACAGCACCGAGAACGCCGATGGAAGCGTGGACTGGGTCTTCAAGATCAAGCCGGGCATCAAGTTCCACAAGGGCTACGGCGAAGTCACCGCCGACGATGTCAAGTTCACCATGACCGAGTTCCTGAAGGAGGGGTCGGTCAACGCCAACACGTCGATCATCACCACCTTCTTCGGCAAGGACCCGGACAACATCGTGGTCGTGGATGACCTCACACTCACCATCCACCAGCCGCAGCCGATGAACCCGATCGAGGTTTTCCGCGTGATGTCGCCCGACGACGGCGGACGGACGTTGCGCCCGTTCTCGAAGGCTTACTTCGAGGAGGTGGGCGAGGATGAGTTCGCGCGCAACCCGGTCTACGCGGGCCCGTACGAGTTCGTGTCGCAGGTGCCCGGCGTGAGCATGACGGTCAGGGCGGTCGAGGACCACTACCGGGTGACCCCCGGATACGCCGATATCGTTTACCTCAACGTTCAGGATGACTCGACCCGTGTCGCGATGCTGCGCACCGGTGAGGTCGACATCGCGCAGGTGCCGGCACGACTGGTGAGCGAGCTCGAGTCAGCCGGGCTCAGGATTGCAATCGCTCAGAACGCCGTCGAGCCGTTTATCGCGTTCGGCGGTCTCTACCCGACTCGCCCGAACTATGATCCGTCGCTGCCGTGGGCCGGTGAGGATCCGATGTCGGATCGGTCGATCCAGGTTCGCAGGGCGCTCAGTCTCGCGGTCGATCGCCAGTCCATCGTCGACAAGATTCTGTTCGGCTACGGCGAACCGGGTGTGCTGAGCTTCTCTTTCATCAGGCCCGGCATGCCGTGGTGGAATGATGATTGGACGCCGGATCCCTACGATCCCGAGCAGGCCAGGCAGCTCATGGCGGACGCGGGATACCCCGATTGCTTCGACATCAAGATCTGGCTGATCAACGGTCAGGTCTACGGTCCGGACATCGGCGAGGCCGTGGCACAGATGTGGGAAGCGAACCTCGGCTGCAACGTCATCCGGAACCAGGCTGACTATCGACCGGGCCTGCGGAGCATGCTCTTCGACCGCACGACGGGTGATGAGGGCGGCTGGACGTGGTCCTTCGAGGGCGGCCCGATCGTCCGTCCGACCCGCTACGCGTGCCTCCACGGTGGACCGACCTTCGCGACGCTCACGCACACGGAGCTCCCGTACTTCGATGTCCTGTGCGAGCAGCTCAACAAGGAGACGGATATCGAGCGGCAGATTCAGCTCGAGCGTGAGCTGGGCAACGAGATCTACCGTTCATACCCAACGATCCCGATCGCCTCGCTCCACCTGACTCAGGGTGTGGGGCCGAACGTCGGCTCATGGGATCAGGTCTCGCCACGACGTGGCCCGCTCTCGTATCTTGAGTTTGTGTACCCGGAGTAGTTCTCGGAGCGATCTGCTCGGAGTGATTGCCTGTCGGCGCGAAGCGTCGCAGGCAATCACTCCATGCTGGCGCGGCCATGGGAAGAGACAGGCCATCGGAAGAGGCACACGAGGCTAGGGGAGCCGGATGGTCGCCGCGCCAGCGGACTGTTTCGTTGAGGTGAACGGTCTCCGGCTCCACTACCTCGACTGGGGTGGGCCAAGCGAGGATGTCCTGCTCCTCTTGCACGGCATCTCCGGTAACTGTCACGTTTGGGACGACTTTGCCGAGCACGTTCGCGGCGACTTCCGTGTGCTCGCCCTCGATCAGCGTGGTCACGGTGCGAGCGAGCATGCTCCCGAGGGGTATCCGGTCACGGCGTTCGCTTCCGACATCGTGGGGTTCCGGCGGGCACTCGGGTTCGGGCGGTTCGATCTCGTCGGGGCCTCCCTGGGCGGCCGCAATTCGATGCCCTACGCGGCCGAGCACTCCGCCTCACTCAAGCACCTGGTATTGGTCGACTCCGGGCCGGAGGTCGAACGGAGCGGTGCGAAGACGCTGATGGCGGGCGTTGGTGTCGAGCGCCCGCTGGCATTTCGCAGCCGCGAAGAGGCCGGAGAGTACTTCCGGCTGCGGAACCCCAATACTCCACCACAGCAGGTCGAGCGTTCGATCGACTATGGCCTCCGGATCAATTGGGCGAAGAAGCTGGTCTGGCGGCATGACCCCGAACTTCTCTGGATCACCGGATCGGCCGGCGCCAGGGAGATCCCGCTTCTCTGGGAGTCGTGCGGCAGGATCAAATGCCCGACCCTGATCCTGCGTGGCGAGGACAGCGATATCCTCGGCCGCGGGACGATAGAGCGGATGCTCGCGGTGATGCCGAGCGCTACTGCCGAGGAGATCCCGGGTGCCGGGCACAGCATCCTGATTGACCAGCCAGTCCGCTTTGAGCGGGCCGTTCGAGCGTTCCTGGCCAGCTGAGCGATGGGCCGGTTTATCGCCCAGCGGATCCTCCATGCCATCTTCGCGATGTTTGTGATCACCGTCGTGATCTTCGGCACGGTGCGGCTGAGCGGCGATCCCGCGCGCATGATGATCTCCGATGAGGCGCCCCACGAGCAGTACCTGGAGATGCGGAGACTGCTGCTCCTCGATCGGCCCATCCCGGAGCAATACTGGCGCTGGGTATCGCAGGCCGCTCAAGGCGACTTCGGGACCTCGCTTCGCTACCAGATCCCGGTATCGGAACTCGTCTCGACCAGGCTGCCGGCAACGCTGGAGCTGGCCGTCGCGGCCTACGGGTTCACGCTGCTGCTGGGCCTGACGATCGGAGTCTACTCGGCGGCGTTCCGGGGTTCGGCGCTCGACGCTGGTGCCCGCCTCCTGGCCGTGATGGGGCAGGCGGCGCCGAACTTCTGGCTCGGGATCATGCTGGTTCTCGTCTTCGCCGTCTGGCTGAACTGGCTGCCGTCTGGTGGCCGCGGGGAGTGGCGTCACCTGGTTCTGCCGGCGATCACGCTCGGCTGGGGCCCGGTGGCGGGCCTCATGCGGATCACCCGCTCCAGCATGATAGAGGTACTCAGCAGCGACTACGTCAGGCTCGCTCGCGTCAAGGGGGTCGGTGAGACGAGCGTGCTGTGGAAGCACGCCTTCAAGAATGGCGCGCTACCGATCCTGACCTTTGCGTCGCTCGTCTTTCTCGGCCTGATCCGCGGGTCGGTGATCGTGGAGACGGTGTTCTTCTGGCCGGGTATCGGGCTGCTCGTGCTCGAGGGAGTCAATAACCGTGACTTCCAGCTCGTGCAGGCGATCATCTTACTGTTCAGCTCGTGGGTGATATTCGGGAACTTGCTCGTCGATATCCTCTACGTCTATCTCAATCCGAAGATCAAGCACTAGTCGTCTGAGGATGAACATGCGCAACGTCTCACCACTTGAGAGGACCTGTTGGTGACCACGGACAGCGAATTCGTCAAGGCTCCGGCGACGATGGTCGCCGCGCCGTCGCGTTTCGCGATGCCGATTCTGCCGGCGCTCTCGCTCGCGGTAATGGTCAGCCTGGTCGTGGTCGCGCTGTTCGCACCACTACTCGCCCCGCACAGCGAACGGCACGGGCAGCTGCAGTACAGCCTCGAGCCGCCGGTTTTTGATGGCGGCACGATACGCTTCCCGCTCGGAACGGACATTCACGGGCGGGACCAGTTGAGTCGCGTGATCTACGGTGCGCGCATCTCGGTCTCGGTTGTCTTGGTGATCCTGGTGTTCAAGACGCTGATCGGCGTCGGCCTGGGATTGGTGGCGGGGTTCTTTGGGGGGATTCTGGATTCGCTGATCATGAGCACCGTCGACATTCTGATCGCATTTCCGGCATTTCTCCTGGCGATCCTGATGGCGGTGATCTTTGGCCCCAGTTTCCTGAACGTGATCCTGATTATTACGCTCTTTATCTGGCCTCCGACGGCGCGCCAGGTGCGGGTGGAGGTGCTGGCACTGAAGCAGCAGGACTTCGTGACGCTTGCCCGCTGCGCCGGATCGTCGAACACGCGGATCATGATTAAGCACATCTTGCCGGGCGTGATCCCGACTGTGCTCGTCATCACCACGCTGCAGGTCGGCACGGTCATCCTCTTCGAGGCGGCGCTCAGCTTCCTCGGTGTCGGCATTCCTCCGCCCGCCCCGTCGTGGGGGGGCATGGTCTCCGAGGGGCGCGCCCAGCTGACATCGGCCCCGTGGCTCTCGATCGTTCCGGGGTTCGCCATCTTCGCGACCGTCCTGGCGACCAACACGCTGGGGGACTGGTTGCGTGACCGTCTCGACCCCCGTCTCCAGACGCTGTAGGGAGGGTGCGTTGTCAGAAGAGCCGCGGTCCCCGAACGCAGACTCCTCCCATCTGCTGGAGGTGACCGATCTCCATGTCGAGTTCCAGACGAAGACCGGGCCCTCGCGCGCGGTCGACGGCGTGAGCTTCTACGTCGACGAGGGGGAGTCTCTGGGCATCGTCGGGGAGTCCGGCTGCGGGAAGTCGGTCACGGCGATGGGCATCCTGCGCCTGATCGCGTCGACGGGCCGGATCGCCTCGGGTTCGGTCAGGCTCGACGGTGAAGAGCTGACCGAGCTCAGCAATTCCCAGATGCGCGCGATTCGCGGCAAGAAGATTTCCATGATCATGCAGGATCCGATGACTGCCCTGAATCCGACCTTCACGATCGGCTACCAGGTCGGTGAGGCGATGAAGATCCACGAGGGCGTGCGCGGGAAGTCGCTACTTGGGCGCGTGCTTCAATTGCTCCGGCTCGTCAACATCCCTGCCGCCGAGCGACGCGTCCGGGACTATCCCGACCAGTTCAGCGGCGGCATGCGCCAGCGCATTGCGGGCGCCATCGGCATTTCCACGACGCCCCAGGTGCTGATCTGCGACGAGCCAACAACCGCCCTCGATGTGACGATCCAGGCCCAGTACCTCGAACTCCTCAAGGAGGTCCAGGAGCAGACAGGTGTTGCCCTGGTCTTCATCACGCACGACATGGGCATCGTCGCCCGGATGTGCGAGCGGGTGGCGGTGATGTACGCGGGGCGCGTCGTTGAGTCGGGCACGACCAGGGAGGTCTTCCGCAACCCGGCGCACCCGTACACGATCTCGCTGCTGCGCTGCTTGCCGAGGCTTGAGGGCGTCGAGCGCCTGGAGAGCATCGACGGCCAGCCCCCCGACCCCCGCGAGATGCCGCCCGGTTGTCGCTTCGCTCCGAGGTGTCCCAAGGCGCAGCAGCAGTGCCACGAGGCCTATCCGGAGTTTGCCCCCGTCAGCTCCGGTCACCACGCGTCCTGCTTCTTCCCGGGAGGGTGGTAGCTCATGAACGAGGCACCCCCCCTGCTCGCGGTGCGGGGGCTCAAGAAGTACTTCCCGGTCACGACGGGTGTCGTGCGGCGGAAGGTGGTCGGCCACGTTCAGGCGGTGGATGGGACCGATTTTACGATCCACCAGGGCGACACTTTCGGCCTCGTCGGCGAATCGGGCTGCGGCAAGACAACGCTCTCACGGCTGCTGCTGCTGATCGAGACGCTCACCGAGGGCGTCATCGAGTTCGAGGGACAGGACATCAGCCGTCTTGATGGCGATGGGCTGCGCGACTACCGGAAGGCGGTCCAGCCCGTCTTTCAGGATCCCTACTCGTCCCTGAATCCGCGCATGCCGGTCTGGGAGATCATTACCGAGCCGGCGATCATCAATCAGGGCCTGAGGAAGGATCGAGCCAAGGAACTCGCCGCCGATCTGCTGGAGCGGGTGGGGCTCAATCGCAACGTCCTCTACCGCTACCCGCACCAGTTCAGTGGCGGGCAGCGCCAGCGCGTCGCGATCGCCCGGGCGCTCTCATGCGAGCCGAAGTTCCTCGTGCTCGACGAGCCTGTCTCGGCACTGGACGTTTCGATCCGCGCTCAGATCATGAACCTGCTGAAGGACCTTCAGCAGCGCTACAACCTGACGCTGTTCATGATCGCGCACGATCTCGGGGTCGTTCGCTACATGTGCGAGACGATCGCGGTGATGTATCTCGGGCAGATCGTCGAGATGGGCCCGGCGGAGCTCGTCTACTCAAACCCCCTCCACCCCTACACGCAGGCGTTGCTCGCAAGCGCGCTGCCCTATGACCCCGACACGAAGACGGAGCGTGTGGTGGTCAGGGGCGAGGTACCGAGTCCGCTGAATCCACCCACCGGGTGCCGATTCCATCCGCGCTGTCCGGTCGCGATGCCGGAATGCTCGGACGTGCGCCCCGTCTTCCAGGAGCTTGAACCGGGGCACTGGGTTGCCTGCTATCTGTACTGACCGGGCAACCCGGCTGCTCCGGTCGAGGGGTCGCTGTTGGAGGGGGAGGGAACCATGAAGGCATGCGTGCTGTTTGAGACCGGACCGCCGGAGAACCTGAAGGTCGTGGAGATCAAGGATCCGCCGCCGCCTGGTCCGGAAGAGGTCCTGATCGAGGTGAAGGCCTCGGCGATCGACGGGCACGACCTGGTGGAGCGCGACGGGACCATGACGAGGGGGGGCTCCGCGATCGCCCTCGCCAATGCGCGCGAGCACGAGGTCCGGGAGAACGGAAGCTGGGTACGGAGGCGCTGCCTGATCCTGGGACACGAGGTGGCCGGAATCGTGCGTGCTGTTGGGCCGGGTGTGACGAGGCACCGGGTCGGGGACCGAGTGGCCCCCAGCGGCGGCTCCCACTGCGGTGTCTGCGACAACTGTCAGACCGGGCTTGCGGTGAGATGCAGCGACTCGGTCCCCATGGTCTCCGAGGGGTACGCCGAGCTCTGTCTCGCTCCTGAGCGTTCGGTGATGCGCATACCGGACGGCGTGGGCTTCGCCGAGGCCTCGATCGTCCGCTGCGCGATCGGAACACCGCTGCGCGGGATCTATCTCGAGGGGAAGGAGCCGAAGTCCCACGACAACATCCTGGTTTTGGGTGCTGGCGGCGGGCTGGGGATCCACTCGCTCCAGCTGGCGGCGCTCACGGGCGGCCGCGTGATCGCGTCGACGACGACCGAGTCCAAGGTCCCGATCCTCAGACAGTACGGCGCCGATGACGTCATCTGCAGCCCGGACGGGCGCTTCCACGAGCAGGTGATGGAGTTGACCGACGGACACGGGGCCGACTACGTGATCGACACGGTCGGCGGATCGACCTTCAATGCCGGCGGCTTCCGCGCTCTCGCCTACTACGGCCGCTACGTCTTCGTCGGCCAGATCAACAACGAGTACGCGCGCTTCCCGGTCCCGTGGCTTTTTTGGCGGGAGGCCGTCCTCACCGGCTGTACCGGCGGGATGTACGCCGACACGCTGCGCTCCCTGAGGCTGATGGAGGCGGGGCGCATCGAGGCCGTCATCTCCGAGAGATTCCCGATTGAGGACACGCCCAAGATGCATCGACTGCTTCAGGACCGGCAGATCGTCGGTCGGTCGGTGATCAGCTTCGAGTAGGGGTCGCCGTGCAGGCACTGCCGGTCGACCGGTGTCGAGCGCCGGCCGGCCGAGCGGGGCAGGGGGAGTGGCAGTGAATGAATACGAGGGGCCGATCCCGATCCCGGACGACGATAGCCGCGACTTCTGGGAGGGCTGTAAGCGGCACGAACTGATCTTCAAGCGGTGCGATGACTGTGGCTTCTACATCCATCTTCCTAAGTCGCGTTGCCCGGAGTGCTGGTCGACCAACGTGGGCAGCGCCCGGGTCAGCGGCAGGGGGACGGTTTATACCGTGACGATCGTCAGCATACCGACGGCGCCGGGCTTCGATCTGCCCTACAACGTCTCGCTCGTCGAACTCGACGAGCAGCCCGGGTTGCGGGTCATGACCAACATCGTCGACTGCGCCGAGGATCAGCTGGAGATCGGGCTGCGTGTCGAGGTGACGTTCCGCGACATCATGGCCGACGGCAGGCTGGAGGCGTCGCTCCCGCTCTTCCGGCCGATGGCCAGGGACGAGGAGTAGCGCTCAGATGAAACTGAACCTCGGCGACGAGAAGAACGCCTGCATCGTCGGTGTGGGACGGAGCATGATCTCCCGCGACTCCGGCAAGACTGCCACCACGCTCGCAACCGATGCGTGTGTGGCGGCCATCAGGGACGCCGGTCTGACGTCTGTGGATATCGACGGGCTCGCCACCAACGAGATGGGGCTGCTCAACGGCTATCAGTTGCGCGAGTCTCTGGGTCTCTCAAACGTCAGCTGGTACGGGCAGATGGGCCTGCCCCAGGTGACGGCGACCTTCAGCATGATCGAGGCCGCGATGGCCGTGGAGTACGGTGCCTCCAGCTACGCCGTGGTGGTGATGGGCGCCATGAAGCCCCGTGGCAACGGCTCGCGCCGAGACCCCTTTGCCGGGATGCCTCGCCCGCCGCGGATCGGCGGGGAGGGCCAGTGGTCAGCACCGTTCGGGGGGAACGGCTTCTCCTTCGTGCACTGGATGAGCCGCTACATTTGGCAGTACGGCGCGCCCCGCGAGACCTTCGGCCATATCGCCCTCACCGCCCGCAAGCACGCTCAGGACAATGAGCGGGCGATCGCGCGATCGCCCCTGACGATGGACGATTATCTCAATGCTCGCTGGATCTCCAAGCCATTCTGTCTCTACGACTGCGACTACCCGGTCGATGGATACGCGGCGGTCGTGATCACCACCCCGGATCGGGCTCGTCACCTGCCGCACCGACCCGTCTCGATCATCGCTGGCTCCCAGAAGACGGGGCCGCGCACCGAGACGATGCTCTGGGATGACATGAGCAACATGGGTGCCACCTATTGCAGCCGGGAGATGTGGGAGCTGGCCGAAGGAACGGGCATCAGGCCCGAGGATGTGCAGGTCGCCTGTCTCTATGACGGTTTCACGATCCTGACCGTCAACTGGCTCGAGGCGCTGGGCTTCATCAATGTCGGGGAGGCGAAGGACGTTCTGGTCGGGGACGCCCTGCAGCTCGGCAGCAGTGGCCCCGGCCCCGTGCTCAATCCGCACGGCGGGATGCTGTCGGAGGGGCGGGTCCACGGCATGGGCTTCGTCGCCGAGGCGGCCGATCAACTGATGGGGCGATCCGGCGTGAGGCAGGTTCCCGATGCCAGGATCGCCGTCGTCTCGAACGGGGCGGGCGTCCAGAACTGCTCGATGCTGCTGAAGGCGCTCGACTGAGCAGGGTCGGGACAGAGGTGAGCCCTCGCGACCGCCTCGCCACCCGGCACCGATAGCGCCGATGGCCGCCGGGCTAGGCGCGAACGGAGAAGAACCGTGCCCGGACCACTGAGTGGCGTCAAGCTATTCGATCTCACGATCGTGGGTGTGGGCCCCTTCGCCACGGGCATTCTCGGGGAGATGGGCGCCGAGGTCGTGGCGGTGGAGCAGGGTCCCAGCTGGCCCCCGGTCTACCAGGGCTCGCCGCCGAACATCCGCGGCCTCTCGACCCTCTACATGACGGTCCATCTGAACAAGCGGAGCCTCTACCTCAACCTCAAGGATCCCGAGGGGCTGGAGACGGCCTACCGTTTGATTGGTGAGGCCGACATCTTTGCCGAGAATATGACCTGGGGTACGGTCCAGCGCCTGGGTCTCGGCAGTGATCGGCTACTGGAGCTCAACCCGCGGCTCGTCTACGGCAATTTTCCGGGATGGGGACGCGAGGGTCCCTATGTGCAGCGACGCAGTGCTGACGCCATCACGCAGGTCTTCAGCGGCTCGGTGGCGATCAACGGTCGGCGGGGCGGTGAGCCGGAGATCCTCCGCTGGCCGGCACTGTGGGACTTCAACGCGAGCCTGCACATCGCCGTCTCGTTGCTGCTGGGGCTGCTCGCGCGCGAGCGGACCGGCAGTGGACTGAGCCTGCTCTCCCACCAGATCGGGGCCTCGGTCAACATCCAGCTGAGCCGCCTCGCGGAGTTCCTAGCCACGGGCGACACGCCGGCACGGATGGGGAGTGGGACGGCTACGACGGTGCCCCACCGGGCCTACCGCTGCCGCGACGGCCGCTGGCTCGCGGTCGGCGTGGTTAGGGATGACCAGTGGCGGCGCCTCTGGCGCGCAATCGGTGCAGAGGATCTCGGGCAGAATGATGAGCTGAGCACGAACCGTGGCCGGGTACACAACCGCGAGCTCGTGGACGACGCGCTGGGCCGGATCTTCGCCACCCAGACGGCCAAGTGGTGGGAGATCCAGCTGCGCAAGGCGAAGGTCCCGGCCAGCCTCTTCCTCGACTACACTCAGGTCCTGGATGAGCCGCAGGTGCGGGCGAGCGGGCACTTCGTCTGGCTCCAGTACCCGAGGGACGACGAGACCGCAGAGGTGCTCGCCTACCCCGTCATCGGGGAGTTCCCACCACTGCCGCTCCTGCCGTTCGGAAGCTTGCCGTTTCAGTACGAGAAGACCCCGATCGCGACCACGGCAGGAACTCTGCCCGGCGCGAACACGGACCACATTCTCCGGCACGGATGGTTGAGCGAAGACGACGTGACACCCCCCGCCTACCACGGTCCGAGCCGGTCCATGGTGAACGGCGTTCTGGACGGGGTCACAGTGCTCGACATGACGCAGGGAATCTCCGGGCCCTTCGCGTCGCTGATGCTCGCCGAGTGCGGCGCACGGGTGATAAAGGTCGAGCCGCCGGAGGGCGACTACACGCGTGGGTGGGAACCACGGCTAGGCGACGTGGGCGCTGCCTTCTTCCACCTCAATCGCAACAAGGAGGGGTTGCACATCGACCTGGAGAAGCCGGCCCACCGGGACCAGCTCCGAGCGCTGCTGCGCGATGTCGATGTCTTCATCGAGGAGGAGGGGCAGGACCGGCTTGGTCGATGGGGGCTGGATCAGGCCTCTCTCGAGCAGACCAACCCCGCGATCATCACCTGCAGCATCTCGCCCTTCGGGGAGGAGGGACCGCTTCGCGATCAGCCCGGTTCAGAGCTTGTCTTCCAGGCGATGAGCGACTTTACGAGTCACCTCGGGAGCCCCGGGGAAGAGCCGGTCCGAATGGGGCCCGACATGGCCACGGCGGGAACGGCCCTCTATGCCTGCCAGGCGATCCTGGGGGCGCTGTACCACCAGTGGCGAACGGGCGTCGGCCAGCGGATCGCGATCAGCGAACTCGGCGCACTCCTCCACCAGCGGGCGATCCAGTGGACGAGTCTCGTTGATCCCGACGAGTGGAACGGATACCTCTTCGGCTACATCAAGCCACCGGATCATCCCTACAAGACCAAGGATCAGCCGATCCTGGTGAATCCGATCTCGAGGGCGGAGGACATGCCCCTCCTGATGAAGGAGCTGGGGATGGAGAGCTACCTCAGGGACCCGCTGTTTCAGCATCCTCCCGAGTACTTGCTCGGCTGGGGTGCAAACGGCGCGGTCGACACGGGCGAGATCCCGATGCTGGCGAAACCGATCTGGGAGAAGGCGTTCAGCAGATTCACGGCAGAGCAGGTCTCCGACATCTTTATGAAGTACGGCGGCAACTGCGTGCTCGCGAATGACTACCAGCAGCTCTACGACCATCCCCAGGTGCAGGCTCTGGCTCTCTTCGCCGAGATGGACGACCCGACCCTAGGCACGGTCCGCCACCAGCGAATGCCGTGGACGCTCGACGGCGTTCCAATTCCGTCGGCCCGGCCCTTTCGTGAGGTCACGGCTGCTCGCGCCCGCTGAGGTGCCCGATCACCGCGCCCCGACGCGGGCCGAGATCGCGAGGCTCGGACATCCGTCCGAGTCACTCTCTCGGCGATATTTTGTTTGCTATCCGATCGGTCGATCGCTAGAGTGAGCGGTCAGGTAGCGGTGGGCAGAATCCGGGGCGGGCGTCGGCCCGACGGTTCGCCTCAGGGTGTGCCCGCGCCCTGTCATCGATCACGCGGGGCGCCGGTTCGCAGCACCCCATCCAGTGGTCATGAGGAGGCGTGATGCCGTGCTGATCGATTGCCACGTGCACCGTCCCGGGCGCCCCGACGCCACGCTGGAGATGCTGGAGAGCCAGGAAGCGATCGCCCGCGCCCAGGGTGTACGTGCCTGGATCGTGCAGGGCACCACCGTTGCCGAGTCGCGAGAGGTGCTCGACTTCATCGACGGGCGTGAGGGCTATTTCGCCTGCGTCGGCGTGCACCCCTCCCAGTCCGACAGCTTCACGGAGGACTCGGTCGCTGAGCTCGCCGAACTCGCCGAGTCGAACGATCGCGTCGTCGGGATCGGCGAGGTCGGAGTCGATTTCCAGAGAACGCCACTCCCGCGGGATCTGCAGCTCGATGTCTTTCGCCGCCAGGTGGGGCTCGCCCGCGATCTCAGGCTTCCACTCAACCTCCATACCTACGGGAGAGAGTCGGCGCAGGTGCTGGCCGATGTCCTGAAGGAGGAACGCGCCTGGGAGGTGGGCGGCGTGCTTCACAACTTCATGGGCAGTGAAGACCTGGCCGGGCAGCTGCTTGACATAGGAATTTATCCCTCCGTCTCCGTCGTGCTCATGCATCCCGACGCCCACCGGCTCCGGAACGTCTACCGCAACCTGCCGCTCGGGGGCCTCGTGATGGACACGGATTGGCCGGCGGGGATACTCGAGCGAACCGGGGAGGGAGACTATCCGTTCGATCTCGACCAGAAGACGGAGCTGGTCAATCTCGTTCGCTTTACAGAACGTCTTGCCGAGGAGAGGGAGGTCTCGTTCGAGCAGGTCTCCGACGTGATCGAACGCAACGTCCGGAGAGCGTTTCCGCGGCTCCAGGCCGGGCTGGGGCTTCCCTAGCCCTTCAGCGGGAGCGGCCGCGGGGCGGAGTGTGTGTGTGGAGGTCGTGGATCCGATAGAGGGAATGGCGAGGTCACCGATGAAACAGGCACTCGAGGGGATACGAGTCTTCGACCTGACCCAGTGGGGAGTCGGGCCGTGGGCTTCGATGCAGCTCGGTGCTCTCGGCGCCGATGTCATTCACATCGAACAACCGAGCATTGACTGGTCGACGCTCGCCGCGAGCATTCCGCCGACGATCAACGGGACGTCGATCGGCTACATCGCCTTCAACATGAACAAGCGAGCGTTCTCGCTGGATCTGAAGTCAGAGGCTCACCGCAAGAACGCATACGACCTGCTGAGGACCTGCGATGTCTTCCTGGCCAATATGCGCCCGGGCGTGCCCGAGCGCCTCGGCGTCGGCTACGAGGCGGTGCGCGAGATCAACCCACGCATTGTCTACTGCGAGGTCACGGGCTGGGGAGAGAGCGGCCCGATGTCGGCGCTCCCGGGTGCCGATCAGCAGGCCCAGCACATCACCGGCTTCGTCTCGATCAACGGTGTCGAGGGTGGCCGCCCCGAGGTCTATCGCCAGTACACGCAGGCCGATTTCACGACCGGGAACTATGCTGCCCAGGCGATCATGATGGGACTGCTCGCCCGCGAGCGAACGGGCGAGGGGCAACGGGTCCAGGTCTCGATGCTGCGCGCCGTCTCCGCGATGCAATCCGCGCGCATCGGCGAGTTCCTGCAGAGCGGCGTGCTTCCGGGCCCCCGCGGGAGCGCCTCACAGGCAACGGCACCGGACCAGGCTTTCGAGTGCCGTGACCACGAGTGGATCGGCGTGGCCGTGACTTCGGACGCGGAGTGGGCGGTGCTCTGCGACCTGATCGGGCAGCCGGAGCTACGCGAGGATGAGCGTTTCCGAACCAACAGCGCTCGCCTCGATCACCGCCACGAGTTGGCGGACATCCTGACCACCGTCTTCGGATCCCGTCCCAGTGACTACTGGGCGTTCTCCCTCGAGCGGAGCGGCATTCCCTTTGGCTTCCCGATGGGCTGGAGGGTACTCCGCCAGCATCAGCAGGTGCTGGAGAATGCCTACCTGGTCGATATCGACACCGCGGCTTGGGGGCCGGTCACGACTGGGGGCCCGCCATGGCACCTTGACCGCACCCCGGCGCGCTGGACCCCGACGCCCTTCCCCGGTTTCCACGACGAGGAGATCCTGGCGGAGCTGGCCGCGCGATCGAATGCTCCCGAGCCGCTGGCGGTGATGGCTGGCGAGGGGAGCTAGTGCTCCGAGCTGAGGATGCGATGGAGATGGCTCCTGTGGAGTCGGCACGGTGGGGCCCGGTCCGCGTGACGCTGGACCGGTGGGTGCTCGGATGAGCGGACCGCTCGATGGGTTCCGGGTGGTCGAGCTCGCCGAGGCCGTCGCTGGCCCCTACTGCGCGATGGAACTCGGTGACGCCGGCGCCGACGTGATCAAGGTCGAGGAGCTGGCCGGAGACCGTACCCGTCACTGGGGCTCCGATCAGCGTGGCGATGTCGGCGCGGTGTTTGGCAGCCTCAACCGAAGCAAGCGCGGGGTAGCACTGGACCTCGCCGGCCAGCGGGCGCGCGAACTGGCGGCCCGTTTGCTGCGGTGGGCGGACGTTGCGGTCATCGATTCCGGTCGGCAGGAAGAGGCACTCCGCGAATTGCTGGCGGAGGCCGATCCCGGACTCATCATTTGTACGATCTCCGAGTTCGGCGATCGCGGCCCCTGGGCGGGTCGGGCACCCTACGGTGAGCTCCCCGCGCAGCTGGCGGGCGAGGCGACCGCCTCGCTCGGTCGTCCCGGCGAGGCACCGGTACGGGTGGGCACCGATATCGCATCGATGTACGCGGCGATCTACGCTGTTCAGGCAATTTGTGCGGCGTTGCTCGAGCGTGGACGTAGCGGGCTCGGTCAGCGAATCGATGTCTCGCTCTTCGGCTCGGTTCTGGCGATGCGCTCGACGCTCTGGGTGGCGATGTCGAATCCGGACTCCTGGTCGGGCTATCACCTCGACGGCTATGTGAAGCCGCCAGACTACGGCCAACAGTGCAAGGACGCGGCCATCCTCTTCTCGCTGGCACGTGTCACGCCCGAGGGTCGCGAGGCACTGATCCGCGACCTCGAGATGGAGTGGGTGCGGGATGATCCGCGCTATGACGACTTCCTGCGTGATCGCGGCGGTCCGACCTCGGATGTGTTTGAGATTGTGCAACCGATCTGGGATCGGGCGTTCTCGAAGTTCACCGCCGATGAAGTGATCGAGCGGGTGCGGCGCCATGGCGGCTGGGCGTTCCCGACCAACGACTACCAGCAGCTGATCGACCTGGATCAGGTCCGTCATGTCGGAATGGTGCAGACGGTCGATGGGCCGGAAGGCACTCCCATTCAGACGCTGCTGCCGCCGTGGGAGTTCTCCGGGACGCCGACCGAGCTCGAGCGCCCCGCCCCGAGGCTTGGTCAGCACACGCGCGAGATCCTTGCCGAGCTGGGCTATGGCACGGGCGAGATCGCCACGCTGGTGAGCGAAGGCACCGTGATCGGCTGACCCGCCCAGTCGACGCCCGCGATCGGGCGCGGTCTCGGGATCAAGTTGGGTGATGCGGGCACCGCCCGCGACCGGTCGACGACGGGTCGGGGTGACGATGGCGATGCGGATCCGGGCGCGAGGGCTGTTGGCGCCGGATCGGGATCTGCGGTCGATTGCGCCGCTGAGCCCTCTCGCCGGTCGTCACCAGGGGCGGCGGCGTGCGGGAAGTCTCCCGGCCGGGCTCCGATGCTAGTCTCCGCCGGAGCGAACAGGTCGTGGCTTTTTGTCCCGGGCGATCGCCCGGATAGGTTCGCTAGGGCACTCGGCTCGGGGACCCACGCGGTGATCTTCGATCTGGAAGACTCGGTCGCCGAGGGTCAGGTCGAGACCGCCCGACGTTCGCTCTCGCAGCTTCTCTCCGCCGATCGGCAGGTCGCCCGGGTCCAACAGCTTGTGCGTGTCCGGGAGAGCGCCCCCTACCCGCGGCTGCACGCCGATCTGGCGGCCGTGGTGCACCCGGGGCTGGACGGCCTGGTGCTGCCGAAAGTCGACGACGTCAGGGTGATCGTCAGCATCAACGCGGCGCTCGACGTGTGGGAGTCTCTGAGGGGACTGGCGCCGGGTCAGACCCGGATCGCCGTGCTGGTTGAGAGCCCGTCAGCGCTCATGGTGGCGGCGGAATTGGCCGGTGCCTCGCCGCGGCTGACGGCGCTGTGCTTCGGGGCTGAGGACTACGCCACCGCGACCGGCCTTGCGGCTGACGACAGCTCCGCCGGGTTGATCCACGCGCGAGCCGAGCTGGCGATGGCGAGCCATGCGGCCGGCGTGGAGGCCGTCGACATGGTTTCTCGTGAGTTTCGCGATCTCGAGGCACTGCAGCGATCGGTGAGACGCGGCCGCAGCCTCGGCTTCAGCGGAAAGCTCGCGATCCATCCCGATCAGGTCGCGACGATCAATGCGGGATTCCGGGCGAACGCGGCCGAAGTGGAGCGGGCGCAGCGAATCGTCCAAGCGTACGATGATGCGGGTCTCGACGATCGGGGTGTGATGTCGGTGGATGGCGAGATGGTCGATGCACCCGTGGTGGAGCGCGCCCGCCAGCTGCTAGCGGACGCGGAGCGTCCCTGACGGGGACGCGGTGGAAGTGGGCGGTCCGATGGCGATTCAGGAAGCATGGGCGGGGCGTTACTTTGAGGACTTCAAGCAGGGTGACATCTACCGGGCGCCGGTCGGTCGCACGGTGTCGGAGACCGACAACACCTGGTTCACGCTTCTAACGAACAATCCGAACCAGATCCATTTCAATGCTGAGTATGCGAGCCGCACGGAGTTCGGACGCCCGCTCGTCAACAGCACCCTGACCCTTGCGATCGTCACCGGGATGACGGTGGCCGACGTGAGCCAGAACGGCTTCGCACTCGGCTATGAGGAGGTGACGATGCCGAGGCCCGTCTTCGCCGGCGACACGCTCTACGCCGAGACCGAGGTAGTGGAGGTTCGAGAGTCCCGGTCGCGTCCCGAGCAGGGCATCGTCACCACGCGCACCCGCGGACTCAACCAGCGCGGGGATGTCGTACTCCAGATGAGGCGACAGGTGATGGTCTGGCGCCGCGACGCGGCACCGAGGGTCGATTCCTTTCCCCTCTCACCCTGATCGCTGCCAGCACCCTGGGGGGTTGTGTCCTGCCGACGTGACGTGCGTCAGCACCCACGCTTAACCGCGGTTGCGGGGTGCCGCCGATCTCCGTTCCCGTCTCGCTCCCGGCCGCTCATCTCGCGTATCAGCGCGTGTGGGACCGGCGATCGTTCGCTGGCCGCCGCGCCGATGCGGCTCGGGCGCGATGCGGCCGACGTGCTCGAGGGCGGGCGCGGCTAGCCAGCGCCGCTCCCAGGCGGGTCGGGGTAGCGATCGCCCAGCACGTCGGCTTCGAAGAGGGCGTCGATCTCCCCCTCGTCGTAGCCGACCTCGCGCAGCACCTCGCGGTTGTGTTCGCCGAGGAGCCCGCAGCGGCGGTCCCAGCTGGGCTCATCGGGCGAGAGGCGCCAGAGGAAGCCGCCCAGCAGCCTGCTCGGGACGTAGGGATGGTCGACACTCTGGAACCATCCACGCTCGTGGAGCTGCGGGGAGTAGAGAGGCCCCTCCGGCGGGTTCGCGGGAGCGCCGATCGCCCCCGCGGCCTGTACGCGGTCGGCGATCTCGTAGGGGGCGCCCGTGCGCGCGAACTCGCCGACGGCGCGGTCGACGGCCTCGCGCTCGCGGAGGCGCCCCGGCAGCGTCGCCCAGGGGTGGCCGTCGGCGGCCCACTCAGCGTGCCCCATCGCCCGCGCGAGGCCGCCCCACTGCGCATCGTTCTCCGCCGCGATCGCCACCCACCCGTCCTCCGTCCCGGACCGGTAGCAGCCGTGCGGCACCAGGTGGGGGTCGTCGTTCCCGCGGCGCGGCGGCACGCGGCCGTTGAGCGTCCACTCCCCGAGCACACCGGGGATCTGCGTCGCGAGTTCCTCGACCTGCGCGAGATCGATGTAGCTCCCCTCTCCGCCCTGCTCGCGACGGATTGCCGCGGTGACGACGGCGAAGATGAGGGCGAGCGGCACGGTCGAGTCGGAGTGCAGCGTCGGGATCAGCTCCTCGACCGGCGCGCCGGGGTAGCCGCGGACGGAGGCGAGGCCCGACATTGCCTCGAAGCCGGCTCCGTACATCACGTAGCCCTGGTAGGGGCCCTCCTGCCCCCAGCCCGCGAGCGAGATCATCGTGAGCCTGGGGTTGAGACGGTGCACCGCCTCCCACCCGAACCCGAGACGGGCGATCGTGCCGGCCGAGAAGCTCTCCACCAGCACGTCTCCCCATCGCACCAGCCGCCTCAGCACCTCCGCGCCCTCCGGCCGGCGAACGTCGACCGCGATGTTGCGCTTGTTGCGGTTGCCGTGGTGGTGCGTGTTGGCGCGCTCGTAGACGGGGCCGGGTCCGTCGGCGACGCGGGCGTCCGGGACGGTGAGCGGGCGGGTGGTGGAGGTCCGGGGGTAGCTCTCGAGCTTGACGACCTCGGCGCCGAGGTCGCCGAGCAGCGAGCAGCCGAAGGGCCCCGCCCAGACCTCGGCGAGCTCGACGACGCGCAGGCCGCTCAGTGCTTCGCTGCTCACGGGCGCGCCTCCCCGCTGCTTCCCCTCACCCGGTGACGCCCGCCCGGAAGAGCGCGATCTGCTCGTCGGCGGAGTAGCCGAGCTCGCCGAGGATCTCCGGACCGTGCTCGCCGAGCGTCGGCGAGGCCCGTGCCCGCCAGGCCTCGCCCCCCACCCCGTTGAGGTGGAAGGGCGCGCCGGCGATCGTCACGGCTCCGACGCCGGGCTGCTCCACCTCGACGTAGGAGCCCCGGGCCACCATCTGCGGGTCCGCCGTCACCTCCGAGGCGTCGAGCAGCGGCACGGTCATCGCCTGGTAGCGCTGCATGTGCTCGAAGACCTCGTACTTGGTCCGGGACGCGAGCCACTCGCGCAGCACGGGGGCGAAGTCCTTGAAGTGCTCGGGCTTCCGCGAGAGGTCGGCGAAGCGCGGGTCGCGGGCGATCTCGGGCCGTCCGATCGCCGCACAGACGCGGCTGAAGAAGGGCTCCCGCCCCGCGGCGAAGAGCACGTGCCCGTCGCGGCAGGGCCAGGCACCCGCCGGGTACATCGCTCGCGACTGGCCGGCGGCCCGCGGTTGCACGGCGCCGTTCACCGCCCACAGAAAGAAGGAGGTGTCGACGTTGCCCGTGATCGCCTCGACCGCCGAGATCTCGGCGTCGCGGCGCCGGCCGTCCTGCCGGCGCCCCCAGAGCGCCGCGATTCCCACCGCCGCGGCCGTGGAGCCGACCTGCGCCATCCCCAGGAAGGGGGCGTAGCGCAGCGGTTCGCGGCCCTGGATGGAGTGGCGGTGCGCCCGCGTCGACCACGAGAAGAGCGAGAGGTCGTTCTCCCGCCGGTCCTGGTAGGGGCCGTCCATCCCGTGGGGCGTGATCACGACGGTGCACGGCCCCCCCTCGGGGTCGACGAGCGCGAGGATCGCCCGCGCCTCTGCGGGCGGCAGGTCGAGGATGAGCAGCTCGCACGCCTCGGCCAGGCGGCCGACGACCTCGCGTCCCGAGGGCGTGCGGTGGTCGAGGACCAGCGAGCGCTTTCCGGTGTTGAAGGCGAGATGGAAGGCTCCGCGGTCGATGTGCGGGCGATCCTCCGGGAAGGGCGGGACGCGACGCACCTCGCCGCCGCCCGGTGGCTCGGCCGTGATCACCGATCCCCCGAAGTCGGAGAAGCGCTTCGTGGCGGCGGCCGCGGCGACGGTGCCGCCCAGCTCGACTACGCGCATCCCCGCCAGCGGCTGTCCCACCCGTTCTCCCGTCTCCCGCCGCCGCGCCGTTCACGTCCAACTCGTTCGCTCGCCGATGATAGCCTCGATGCACCCGCCCCCGGGGCTGCGACCTGCAGCGGGGCCCCGGCCCGCTCAGGAGCTCCCGTCGCGCTGCGGGGCCCCCGGCTCCGGGCAGAGCGCGCGCGCCAGGAGCTCGGCGCTGTGGAGCGGCGAGCGGGTCGTGAAGTGCGTGATCTGCTGGCGGCAGGAGACGCCCGTCACGGCGATCTCGGCATCCCCGGGCGCCCGCTCGACGGCCGGGAAGAGCCGGCGCTCCCCCATCGCGCGCGAGATCTCGTAGTGCTCGGCCTCGAAGCCGAAGGAGCCGGCCATGCCGCAGCAGGCGGAATCGATCAGCGAGGGCGCGTAGCCGCAGGCGGCGAGGGCGGCGAGCGGCGGCTCGGATGCCGCGCCCGGCCCCCTTCTGTGCGGGGGGGGGGGGGGGGCGGGGCGCGGCAGGCGGCGAGGGCGGCGAGCGTCGGCTCGATGCCGACCAGCGCCTTCTGGTGGCAGTGGCCGTGCACGAGGACGGGCCCGGAGGCTCCCGCTCCCGGGCGCAGGGCGCTTACGGCTCCGGGATCTTCGGCGGCTGCCCGCGCGACGAGCTCGTCGAGCAGAACGGCCTCGCGTGCGACGGCGGCAGCGGCCTCGCCCGGGAGCAGGTCCGGGTACTCGTCGCGCAGCGCCAGCAGGCACGAGGGCTCGGTGCCGACGATCGGGACGCCGCGGCGGGCGTACGGCGCGAGCGCGTCGACGTTGCGCCGCGCCCAGCGCCGCGCCGTCTCAAGCAGGCCCTTGGAGATGGCCGGCCGGCCGCAGCAGCCGAGCCGCCGCACCAGCGTCACGCGGTAGCCGAGCGCCTCCAGCACGCGCGTGGCGGCCGCGCCGACCTCCGGGTGGACGAAGCGCGTGAAGGTGTCGTCGAAGAGCACGGCGTCGCCGCGGGGCGCCAGCCGCGCCGGGGGCCGCCCGCCGGCCCCCCGGGGGGACGAGCCGCGTGAACGGGTCGTCGAAGACCACGGCGTCCCCGCGGGCCCCCAGCCGCGCCGGGTCCCGCCCGCGGGTATGCGTCGAGAACCAGCGGCGGAACCCCCGCCTCGCCAGGGGCGGGAGCCGCCTGCGGTGGTGCACGCCCAGGAAGCGATGCGCGGCGTGCCGCACCGGCCACGTCCGGCCGAACGCGTTCACGAGCGGCGCAGCGCGGCTCCCCCACGCCGCGAGGCGGTGGACGTGGGCGAAGAGGCGGTCGCGGCGAGCGATGCCGTGCTGCTCGTGGTAGAGCGCCAGCACCTCGCTCTTGAGCCGCGCCATGTCGACGCCCGAGGGGCACTCGCTCGCGCAGGCCTTGCACTCGACGCAGAGATCGAGCGCCTCGTGGAGCCGGGGGCCGGCGAGCGCCGTGCGCGGCAGATCACCGGCCAGGACGGCGCGCAGCAGGTTGGCGCGGCCGCGGGTGGAGTGCTCCTCGTCGCGCGTCACCATGTAGGAGGGACACATCCCGCCGTCCTCCTTGCGGCAGGTCCCTTGGCCGTTGCAGAGCTCGACGGCGCGCGCGAACCCCCCCTCGGCCGAGTAGTCGAAGGCGGTCCGCGGCTCGCGGTTCTCCGTGGCCGGCGAGAGCCGCAGGTTGGAGGCGAAGGGGGGCGTGTCCACGATCTTGCCGGGGTTGAGCAGCCCCCGCGGATCGAACGTGCGCTTGACGGCGCGGAACGCCTCGGTGAGCTCCGGGCCGAACATCCGCTCCACGAAGGCGCCGCGCAGGATGCCGTCGCCGTGCTCGCCGGAGAGCGACCCGCCGAACTCCAGCACGAGATCGGCGATCTCGGAGGCGAGCGCCTCCATCGTCTGCAGACCCGCCGCCTCCTTGATGTTCACCATCGGGCGGATATGGAGGCAGCCGACGGAGGCGTGGCCGTAGTAGCCCGCGGTGGTGCCGTGGCGCGCCACCGCCTGCTGGAAGCGCCGCACGAACTCGGGGAGCCGCTCGGGCGCGACCGCCGCGTCCTCCACGAAGGCGAGCGGCTTGGCGTCGCCGGTCACGCTCATGAGCAGGCCCAGCCCCGCCTCGCGCACGCCCCACATGCGGCGCTGCCTCGCCGGGTCGAGCTCGGTGACGGTGTGGTAGCCGAGCCCGCGCTCCGAGAAGTCCAGGGCGAGCGCGGAGAGGCGGCCCTGGATCTCCTCCTCCTCCTCCCCGAAGAGCTCGATCAGGAGCAGCGCTCCGGGCGATCCCTGAATGTAGTCGGCGAGCGCACGGTAGCCGGGGCTCTCCCGGCAGCGGCGCACGATCGTGTCGTCGATGAGCTCGACGGCGGCGGGCCGGTGCGCGAGAGCGGCCACGGTCGCCTCTGCCGCCTCGACGACGCTTGGGAAGTGCACGGCGGCGAGCGCGCGCCGCGGCGGCAGCGGCGCCAGCTTCACGCGGGCCTCCGTGACGACCGCCAGCGTTCCCTCCGATCCGACCACGAGCCGCGAGAGGTCGACGTGGTCTGCGAGCAGCTCGTCGAGGTTGTAGCCGGAGACGCGGCGCTGGATGCGGGGGAAGCGCTCGGAGATCGCCCGGGCGTTGCGGCGCGCGATCGCCGGGATCTCGCGGTAGAGCGCCCCCTCGAGGCCGGCGGCCCGGCGCCTGGACTCGAGCGCATCGCCGGAGAGGGGCTCGAGCGTCGCCCGGCTCCCGTCGGAGAGCACGACCGTCAGCGAGAGCACCTGGTCCAGCGTCTTGCCGTAGAGCGGCGAGTGCGCGCCGCAGGAGTTGTTGCCGATCCCGCCCCCGATCGTCGCGCGGTTCCGCGTGGAGGGATCGATCGGGTAGTGGAGGCCGTGCGGCGCCGCACGCCGGTTGAGGGCATCGAGCACCAGGCCCGGCTGCACCCGTGCCCAGCCCTCCGCCGCGTTGAGCTCCAGGACCTCACCCATGTGCGGGGTGAAGTCGAGCACGATCGCGTGGTTGACCCCCTGCCCTGCGAGGCTGGTCCCGCCGCCACGCGGCAGCACCGGCACCCCGTAGAGCGAGGCCACGCCCAGGACGTACTGCACGTCCTCGGTCGTCCGCGGGAAGACCACGCACACCGGCTCCATCTGGTAGATCGAGGCATCGGTCGCGTAGATGCGCCGCGAGGCGCGGTCGGCGCGCACGTCCGCCGCGCCCCCGCTGAGCCCCTCGGCGAGTTCGCCGGCGAGGTCGAGGATCCCCTCCTCGCCGAGGGCGAGTGCAGTGGCGACGCTCGCGTGATGCACCCCCGGGGGTGGGATGCTCGCGGTCACGCCCGGCCTCCTGTGTCCGTCAACCGTGCTCGGGGCGTCGAGCGTAGCATGGGGCGGGCGGCGGCCCGCGGGCGCGGGAGGGGCGGGATGATGGCGGCGGCGGTGGATCCCTGCGCGAGCTACGACGCGGTGCTCGTGAGCAACGCTGGGATGCGGTCGCGGGACGGCGCGTGGCTGGCGACCGACGTGTGGCGTCCCGCGCGCGGCGGGCAGCCGCTCCCCGGCCCGTTCCCGGCGATCCTCACGCGCACGCCCTACAGCCGGCGCGCCGCTCCCGGGCGCGCCTCGCACGGCACGGGGATGGCGTGGAACAGCGGCGAGTTCTGGGCGCGCCACGGCTACCTGGGCGTCGTGCAGGACGTGCGCGGGCGTTTCGACTCCGACGGCGAGTTCGTGCTGATCGCGAACGAGGGGCCCGACGGATACGACGCCGTGGAGTGGACGGCCCGGCTCCCCTACTGCGATGGGAACGTCGGGACGATGGGTACCTCCTACATGGGCTGGACGCAGTCGGCCGCCGCCCTCGAGCGCCCCCCGCACCTGCGTGCGATGTGGGTGAATCAGGGCGGGAGCGACGGACGCGTGAGCACGGTTCGCCACAACGGTGCGATGGAGCTGCGGTGGCTCGCGTGGGCGGTGTGCTTCGGCTCGGTCTCGCGCGAGGCGCTGGCCGATCCCGCGCTCGGCGCCGAGCTCGCCGGGCACGGGCGGGCGATGGGCGAGTGGCTGAGGCGACTGCCGTGGCCGCCGGGTGGCGGCCCGCTGGTGCGACTGCCCTCCTACGACCGCTGGGCGCGCGCCCTCTACGAGGGAGCCGACGACGAGGAACTCTGGGCGAGCCCGGGCCTGGCTCCCGCCCGCCACTACGCGCGAAGCGCGGACGTACCGACGGTCTACTCCGGCGGCTGGTACGATTCCTACACGCGCGCGACGACCGATGCCTACGCGGCGCTCGCCCCGAGGCTCGCCGGGCAGCGGCTGCTGATGGGACCGTGGAACCACGGTGCGCGGACCATGGACCTGGAGAGCGCCGGCGATGTGGACTTCGGCCCGGCGGCGGCGGTCGCGGGCTCGGGGCTGCTCCCCCCCGGCGAAGGGACCGTCGAGGGCCAGCTGCACCTGCACCGTCGCTGGTTCGAGCACTGGCTGCGCGGCGTGGAGAACGGCGTCGACCGCGATCCGGCGGTGCGCCTCTTCGTGATGGGGGGTGGCGACGGCGGCCGCACGCCCGAAGGCCGGCTCCGCCACGGCGGCTCGTGGCGCGAGGCGCGGGAGTGGCCCCCTGAGGAGGCCACGCCGACGCCGTTCTACCTGCAGCCGGGCGGAGGTCTCGCGCGGGCGCAGCCGCCCGCGGGCGGCGGCGCCTCCGAGCTCCGCTTCGATCCCCTGGATCCGCTCCCGACGATCGCGGCGAACACCTCCTCGCTCTACGAGCTGCTCGCCCCGCCCGAGCGGGTGACCCTGGACTCGCCCCTGGCGCTCATGCGATCGCTCGTAGTCATGGGCGGCTCCGATCAGAGCACGCGACCCGGCGTCTTCGGTGCACGGGCGCCCTACGGCCCGCTCTCCGATCGCCCGGACGTGCTCGCCTTCGCGAGCGAGCCGCTTCCGCACGACGTCGAGCTGGTCGGCCCGGTCGAGGCGGAGCTCCACGTCTCGTCCGACGTCCCCGACACGGATATCTTCGCGATGCTGCTCGACCTCTACCCGCCCTCGCCCGAGTGGCCGGACGGCTACCGGCTGAACGTGGCCGACGGGCTGCTCCGACTCCGCTACCGGGACGGCTTCGACGCGCGACCGCTGGAGCCGGGGACGCGCTACCGGGTCGCCGTGCCGCTCTACCCGACGGCGAACCGCTTCCGTGCCGGCCATCGCATCGGACTCTGGATCTCCTCCTCCTCGTTCCCGCGCTTCGACGTGAACCCGAACACGGGCGAGCCGGCGGGCCGGCACACCGGAACGCGCGTCGCCCGCACGCGAGTCCATCACGCGCAGGAGGCGCCGTCCCTGGTGCGGCTCCCCGTCGTGCCGGCGTAGCGGCACCGCGGCCGTGGAACTCCGGCCGGAGCTCGCCGACTTCCTGGACGGGCAGCGCGTTGCACACCTCGCCACCGTCGACGCGGACGGGCTCCCGCACGTCCTTCCGGTCTGCTACGCGCTCCTCCGCCGGCCCGAGGGGGATGCCCTCTACTCGGTCGTCGACGAGAAGCCGAAGCGGGGCGATCCCCGCAGGCTGGCGCGGCTTCGTCACCTGCTCCTCCACCCCCGCGCGGCACTGGTGGTCGATGCGTGGGACGAGGACTGGAGCCGCCTCGGGTGGGTGATGGTGCAGGGCGATGCCGAGGTCTTCCACGGAGAGGGGGATCTCGTCCCGGCGCCCGGCGAGGAGGTGCGCGCCCTGGACGCCCTGCGCCGCCGCTACCCGCAGTACCGCGCGATGGCCCTCGAGGGACGGCCCCTGATCCGGCTTCGGCCCGCCCGCGTGCGGCACTGGGGCGGGCCCCAGAGCCCGCTCGCCGGCCTCCGCGATCCCCGCTAGGGCTGCTCGACCACCGCCGTCGCCTCCACCTCGCAGAGGAAATCGGTCGAGGCGAGCCGCTCCACGCCGAGCAGCGTCGAGGCCGGCCTTCTCTCGGGAGGGAGAAACTCGTCGCGGACGGCTCGTCCGGCGGTGCGCGCCTCGTCGGAGAGCGCGACGACGTAGACGGTGACGCGCAGCACGTCCTCCCACCCGGCGCCCGCCGCTACGAGCGCGAGCTCGACGTTGCGGTAGCACTGCCGCATCTGCGCGAGCAGGTCGCCGGCCCCCACGACCTCTCCGCTCGCATCCAGTGGCACCTGGCCCGCCGTCATGACGACTCGTCCCGGACCGGAGGAGACGACCTGGCTGAACTGGCCTCCCGGCGGCGCCGAGAGCTCCGGAGGATCGAGGTGCTGCTTCGCCATCCATCGCCTCCCTGCCTCCGGCACCGGCATGGACGCCCCCGGCGCGTTCGCGCAGTATACGCGCGCCCCGGGCGGCGACCCCGGTCCGCCGGGGGCCGGGGCAGGGGGGCGTGATGGCCGTGCTCACGGGCAGGGTTGCACTGGTGACGGGGGGCGGCCGGGGTATCGGCCGGTGCGTCGCGCTGCGCTTCGCGCGCGAGGGAGCCGAGGTCGCGGTCACGGGGCGCACGGCCGGCGAGGTCGAGGCGACGGCTGCCCGGGCGCGTGCTCTCGGCGCGCGGGCGGTGGCCATCGTGGGCGACCAGTCGCAGGAGGACGACGCCCGCCGCATGGTCGAGCAGGCGGAACATCAGCTCGGGCCCCTCGACGTCCTCGTCAACAACGCCGCCGTCGGGATCCGCTACGTGCCCGACCCGGAGAGGCGCTGGGCGCACACGCTGAGCGTCGAGGACTGGGACGCCGTCATCGCGATCAATCTCAGGGGCGTCTTCCTGGTGACGCGCTTCGCCCTGCCGGGGATGCGGGAGCGCGGGCGCGGGTCGATCGTCATGGTTTCCTCCGGCCTCGGCCGCCGCGGCGGGCGCCAGTACGGGCCCTACAGCGTCTCGAAGTTCGGCGTGGAGGGGCTGATGCAGGTGATCGCGGTGGAGAACGACGGAGGCGGCGTTCGCTGCAACTCGCTCGCGACCGGGGGCCTCACCAACAGCTCCGAGAAGTTCCTCGGGAAGCTACCCCCCGGGCGTCTCGCGGAGATCCTCCCCGCCAACATTTGCGAGGACTCGGCCCTCTATCTCGCGAGCGACGCGTCGGCCGGCGTGAACGGCCAGGCGCTCACCGCCGCCCTCTGGAATGCCGAGCACGGGATCACGGTAGAGGCGCTCCGCGAGCGCCTCGCGCGCGAGTAGCAGTCCCGCGTCCGGCGCGGATGGAGCGCGAGGTGACGGGTGACGGGTGACGCGGGGCGGGAGGCGGTGCGCGAGCACTACGAGGAACTCCCGTACCCGGCGCGCGACCCGCTGGACGAGCGGCGACGGCTGATCCAGGAGCCCCTCGCGCAGCTCCCGCTCGTCGATCATCTCTTCTGGGGCGGACGGCGGCTGGCCCGGGGCGGCCTCCGCGTGCTCGATGCGGGTTGCGGGACGGGCGACGCGGTGATCTGCCTCGCGGAGCAGCTGCGCGGGCGCGGCGCGCGCATCGTGGCCGTCGATCTCTCGGCGGCCTCGCTCGCCGTGGCGGCGAAGCGTGCCCGCGTCCGCGGCCTCGAGGGCATCGAGTTCGTCTCGGCGGATCTGGAGGATCTCCCCTCGCTCGGGCTGGGCGAGTTCGACTACATCGTGCTGCCCGGAGTGCTCCAGCACCTCGCCTCCCCCGCTGAGGCGCTGAGGCGCCTGGCCGGCGCCCTCGCCCCCGACGGCGGTCTCGGCATCCGCGTCTACGGCCGCTACGGCCGTACGGGTGTCGCGCAGCTGCGGGAGATGCTGCGCCTGCTCGCGCCGCCGGGTGAGCCCACCGCCGCCCGGCTCCGTGCGGCCCGCCGCGTGCTCGGGCGCCTTCGCCCCGAACACCCGGCGCGTGCCTACCGGGACGGCTGGGAACGCGAGCTGCGGGACAACGGGGGGGCCGACGGCTCCGCAGCGCTCGCCGATCTCTTCCTGCACCCGCTGGAGCGCGCGTACACGGTCCCGGAGCTCTACGCTCGGCTCGGGGACGCGGGGCTGCGGCTCGCCGCCTTCGACGTCCCCGACGCCTACGAGCCGCGCACCTACGGCGTGCTCGACGCGGAGCATCTCCCCCCGGTGGAGAGGCAGGCGCTGGCCGAACTCCTGAACGGGCGGATGGAGCACCACCGCCTCTTCGCGCAGCGGGCGGAGGCGCCTGTGCTGCCGCCTTCGCGCCCCAACGATGCGTCGGCCGTCCCGGCTTGGGCCCGGTACGATCCGGGGCGGGAGCGCGACCGCGTGCTGGAGACGGGAGCCGATCTGGCGGTCGGCACGGGAGAGTTCGCCCGCTCCCTGCGCCTCACCCCGCTCGCTCGCGAGATCCTGCGACGGGTCGACGGGCGGCGTTCGCTCGGCGACATCCTCGACGAGGTCGCTGACGCCCCGGGAGACGGCGCGCGACGGCGGGCCCGCCGGGAGTGGGAGCGGCTCTACCGCGATCTCGCGGGCGCGGGCGACCTGCTGTTAAACTCGCCCCCCGATGCCGGCCGCCTCGCGCCGCGATCGGTCTGAGGTGCGGGCCGCCGGCGGATCGTCGCCGCCCGCCGCCGCACGCCGTGCCGGAGCTAGCGTCGCCGGCCGCCCCCGAAGAAGGAGCGGACCGACTTCCAGACACCACCCCCGCCCACCCCGTCGAGGAAGTCCTTCCACGCCTCCTCGGCGGATGCCGCCCGTCTCAGGCCGCGCACGCGCTCGTCGATGATGTCGCGGACGCGTCCGTCCTCGCCGGCGTCGAGCCAGAAGCCGTGCTCCTCCTCGCAGACGTCGAGCTCCAGGTCGTAGCCGCGGTAGTTGAAGGCGCTCATCTGCCGACCGCACACCGGGCAGCGCAGCTCGGAATCGCGGTCGGCGTAGCGGATGGTCGCCCGGCGCACGCCCTCGTCGCCGGCGCGCGTCGCCTCCAGCTCGTCGAGCTCGTGGTGGTCGAGCCAGCGCCCGTTGCACGTCGTGCAGTGGTCGACCTCAATGTCGTGGACGCGCCGGGCGATGAGCGCGGAGTCGTCCCGCGGGCAACGCAGGTCGGTCATGGGTGAACTCCTCCCGGGCACCGGGCGCTCCGGCCTCCGTGGCGCGGGCACCCGCTCCCGATTCTATCGGAGCCGGCCCTCCGGCCCCACGGCCGCGCGCCCGGCGCGCGGTTCGGGGGGTGCGCGATTTGCTAGGATGCCGCCATGTCGAGTCCACCGCCCGTCGACGCGCGGCTCTATCGCGACGCGATCGGGCGCTTCGCCACCGGCGTCACGGTCGTCACCGTCGACGACGGGCGCGTACCCCGCGGCATGACGGCGAACGCCGTGAGTTCCGTCTCCTTGGACCCGGTCCTGCTGCTCGTCTGCGTCGCCAAGAGTGCTCGCTCCCACGACGCGCTCGCCGCCGCGCGCTGCTTCGGGGTGAGCGTGCTCGCCGCCGACCAGCGCGCGCTCTCCGATTTCTTCGCCCGTTCCTCGGCCGATGCCGAGACGCCGATGGGAGGCTGGCCCTACCGCACGGGGTCGACCGGCGCGCCGATACTCCAGGGCACCCTCGCCTGGTTCGAGTGCCGGGTGACGGAATGGCTTCCCGGAGGCGACCACTCGATCGTCGTGGGAGAGGTCGTCGACCTCGCGCTCGAGCGGCCCGACGACGAGCCTCTGCTCTTTCACGCCGGTGCCTACCGCCGGCTGGGCGCGCCTCTCTAGCCGCCGTCGCCGTCCGCGCGCGGCCCGTGTAGACTCGATAATGTCTGCGCGCCCCGTGGCGCAGTTGCCCGCGGTGGGTGTCGCCTAGCGGTTAAGGCGCCAGGTTGTGGCCCTGGAGACCGGGGGTTCGAATCCCCTCACCCACCCCAAGACCCCGCACGGGATTCCCGGTGCCCGTGCTAGCATCGATGGGTGGCCCCATCGCCTGATCGGAGGCCCGATGCGTCCGGCCTCGTTCACGCTGACCCTCGCTGCCGCGGCGGTGCTCTTTCCCATGCTGCTGGTTGCCTGCGGCGGAGACGCCGACGAGGGATTCCCCGAGGGCCACGCCCTCTCCGAGCGCTTCCTGCGCCTCGGTGAGGAGCTGGGAACGGAGATTGAGGCCTTCGATGGCGCCCTGCCGCCGACGCTCTCCGATGCCCTCAATCCAGACCGCACGGCAGAGACGCCCGAGGAGGATCTGCTGGCGCTGCCGGTGCATCCCGACGGTGTGCTTCTGGGGTCCTACCGGATCCGGAGGGACGACGGGATCAACACCTTCATCCTGTTCTACGACGTCGAGGATGGGGATCGCAGCATCGAAGCGGCGCTTCGCGATCAGCTCGACGAGTCGCCCTGGCAGGTGATTGGCGGCCAGTCCACCGAGTCGCTGTCGTGGGTGAGCTTCCAGAGCACGGTCTCCGGGGATGTCGACGGTCAGGCCGCGATCACGCCTCTCCCTGCGGTCGAGGGCGAGGACGGCGGCACACGAACGATCTCCAGCATCGCCTACTTCCTCAATATCCAGCCCGCCGTTCCGCCCGACCCGCTCCCCTTCGTGCTCCCGCCTTCGCGCGAGCCCCCCGCTGACTTCCCGCTCCCGTTCCTGCTTGAAGGGATGGATGTCCTGGATGTCGCGTGGCTCACGCAGCCCGGCAGGAGGTTCTACCAGGCGACGCTGCTCTCCACGGAGTCGGCCTTCGACGTGGCGGAGCGCTACCGCGAGGCCTTCGCGGCCGTCGGCTGGGAGGTGCAGGAGGATCGCGCCGTCGGCTTCGCGACCGTGGTGTCCTTCGCCTCCGAGGACGGCACGGCGGTGGCGCAGCTCACCATCGACGCCTTCGAGGAGGACGATACCTACACGGCGGTGCTGCTCCAGCTCCAGGAAGGGAGCTAGGGACGGGATCTGAGCGGGCGGCGTGGCCGCGGCCCGCTCATGCGACAATCGCGCCGTGGTCGTGCCGATAGATGAGAGCTGCGCCCATCGCCTCGGGCTCTTTCGCCCGCCCTGCGGCCGCGAGGCCCTGGCGCTCTGTGTCTACTGCGGGTCTCCCTTCTGCGAGGTTCACGGCGAGAGGCACGATGACTACGCCGATGTCTGCCACAGGAAGCGCTGCCGCGCGAAGTATGCCGACGTCCACGAGCACCGGGACTTCCTCCGCCGGCACGCCGACTCCAATCGCATGTCGGTCTGCGCGTACCGGGAGTGCCGGGAGCGGATGCAGCACCGGTGCGCGCGCTGTCACCTCGAGTTCTGTGAGGAGCACATCGAGCAGCGCGACACCGTCGACCCGAAGGACGCGAAGCGGGTCAAGGTGAGGGCCCTCGTCTGCGATCACTGCCACGAGCGACGCCGGCTCTGGCGCTAGGCGAAGGCGACGTCCCCGGGGGGCGTCACGGCGCGCCGGCGACGACCGGGTTGCTCAGGACGCCGACACCCTCGACTTCGACCTCGACCACGTCGCCTGGCTTGAGTTCGACGGTGGTTCCCGGGGTTCCGGTGAAGAGCAGGTCACCCCGCTCGAGGGTCATGTACTGTGAGATGAAGGCGATCGAACGCCGGATCGAGTGCACGAGCTCGCCGGTGTGCGCCTCCTGCACGACCTCCCCGTTGACCCGGCCGACGAGGCGGATGTCGGATCCGTGGGGGATCTCCGTCTCGACCCAGGGGCCGATCGGGGAGAAGGAGTTCGCCGACTTGGCACGCCACCACTGTGTGTCGTCGCGCTGCCAGTGGCGCGCCGACACGTCGTTGCCTGCCGTGTAGCCGAAGATGTGATCGTCGACCTCCTGCTCCGAGATGGCGCGCGCCCGCCGGCCGATCACGACCACCACCTCCGCCTCCTCGTCGACGCGTCCGGCGTCCGGGGGCAGCACGATCGGATCCTGCGGTCCGACGATCGACGACGGCGTCTTCAGGAAGGGCTGGGGAATCGGCGAGAGGGAGGCCTGGCCGCGGGCTCCCTGCGCGTGGCTGGCGTAGTTCACCGCCATCGCGACGATCTTGCCCGGCCTCACCGGCGAGAGCAGGCGCACGTCACCGAGCGGGTGGCTCTCGCCGGTCGGCTCGAGCGCGCCGAAGAGACCGCCGCGCACCAGGTGAACGCCTGACTCGGAGACGCGGGCGTAGCTGGTCCTGCGGCCCACGCGAACTCGGGCGATGCGCACGTTGTCCTCCTTCGCTGAGCGACGTGATCGATGCTCCCGGCCGCGAATCCGAAGGCGCGCGGGAGCGTACCACCGGCGCCGCGCGGCGGCGAGGAGCCCGGCGGCCCGTACCGGTCCCCGTGCTAGGATGACCTGCCTCGTCCGTCCGCCGAGAGAGTCGGAGCCTGCGCTGCTGCGCATCTACAACACGCTCACCGGCCGCCCCGAGCCCCTCCAGCCGCGCGAGCGCGGGATCGTCCGCATGTATGTCTGCGGCGTCACGCCCTACGACGTCGGTCATCTCGGGCACGCGCTCACGTTCGTGCTCTTCGACACCGTCCGACGCTACCTCGAGTTCCAGGCATTCGAGGTCAGGCACATCCAGAACATCACCGACGTGGACGACGACATGGTCCGGGTCTCGCGGGAACGCGGCCTCCCGATCGCCGAACTCACCGAGGAGAACCACCGCGTGCACCTGCGCGAGATGGACGCGCTCCACGTGCTGAGGCCGACGGACTTTCCGCGGGCCTCCGAGCACATCGCACCGATCGTGGAGATGGTCGAGGCGCTCCTGGAGCGTGGCCACGCCTACGAGTCGGGGGGCCACGTCTTCTTCGCGGCTGAGAGCGCCGAGCACTTCGGCGAGCTCGCGGGCCGGACGCCGGGTGAGCTCCGCGCCGCCCCGCGCACCGACTCGATGCCGGAGGAGCCCGAGCACCTGAAGCGCGACTCGCTCGACTTCCTGTTGTGGCAGCCGGGCACCGACGCGGGCGCGAGCTTCGACTCGCCGTGGGGCGTGGGGCGGCCGGGGTGGCACGTGGAGTGCTCGGCGATGGCGCGCGTCGCCCTCGGCGAGCAGATCGACATCCACGGCGGGGGAGCCGATCTCGTCTACCCGCACCACGAGAGCGAGATCGCGCAGTCGGAGGGCGCGACGGGGCATCGTCCCTTCGCCGGCACGTGGATGCACGTCGGCACGATGCGGATCGACGGCGTCAAGATGTCGAAGTCGCTGGGGAACCTGGTGAAGGTGAGCGAACTCATCGAGCGCGGTCACGACCCGAACGCGCTTCGCCTCGCCCTGCTCTCGCGCCACTACCGCGAGGATCGCGACTTCAGCGAGCAAGAGCTCGCCGCCTGCGGGGAGCTGGTCGGGGCCTGGCGGCGCGCCCTGGAGGCTGCGGGCGGTTCGCCGGATGCCCTGCGCGTCCAGCCGTGGCGGAACGCCTTCATGGATGCGCTCGACGACGACTTTGATACGCCTCGCGCCGTCGAGGCGCTCTCCGGCATCGCCCGCGGACTGCTCGAGGGGCGCCTCGAGGCGGCGACAGCGCAGCCGACGCTTCGCGAGCTCGCCGCCGTGCTCGGCGTTGAGCTGGGCGAGGGCTGCGCGCGCTAGCAGGCCGCCGCAGCGTGCTGTAGTACGCTCGCCCGGGCCGGGGCGAGCGCGTGGAGGTGGCCCTGTGCTGGAGATCGGCGGCGGGTTGTTAGCCCTGCTGCTTCTCGTGCTTCTCAACGGCTTCTTCGTCGCCTCGGAGTTCGCGCTGGTGACCGTCAGGCGCACCCGCGTGGAGCAGATGGTCGAGCAGGGACGCCCCGGCGTGCGCAGCCTCGAGGACGCCGTCGAGCACCTCGACTCCTACATCGCCGCCTGCCAGCTCGGCATCACGATCGCCAGCCTCGCGCTCGGCTGGATCGGCGAGCCGGCGCTGGCGGGGCTGATCGAGCCGGCCTTCGGGGCGGTCGGCGCGCATGCGGTGGGCGTCGCCTTCGCCTTCGCCGTCATCACGGCCCTCCACGTCGTCGCGGGCGAGCTCGCCCCCAAGGGGATCGCGCTCCAGTACCCCGAAGGGGTCTCGCTTGTCGTCGTCGGTCCGCTGCGCGCCTTCCGCGCGATCTTCCGGCCGGTCATCTGGCTGCTCAACGAGAGCGGCTGGCTGCTGGTGAGCCTCGTCGGTGTCCGACGCGAGGTGGGGCAGGCCAGCCACGTCGGCGGCGAGGAGCTGGCGCTGCTCGTTCGCTCGAGCGCCGAGGCGGGCATGCTCGCGGGGGACGAGCGCTTCCTGCTCGAGCGCGTGCTTCGATTCAGCGGCCTCACCGTGGCGAGCGTGATGGTGCCGCGAACGGAGGTCGTGGGCCTCGCCGCGGGAACGCCGGTCACCCGCGCCCGGCAGCTCGTCTACGAGCACCGCTACTCCCGCTATCCGGTCTTCCGCGACAGCCTCGACAACGTCCTCGGCGTCCTGCACGTGAAGGACCTGATGGCGGCCTCCGATGACGCCTCGCTCGAGGACCTGGTCAGGCAGCCGCTCGTCGTTCCGATCCAGGTCGGCGTGAATGAGCTGCTGAGGCTGATGCGCGCGCGCCGCGTGCACTTCGCCGTTGCCGTCGACGAGTACGGCGGCACCGACGGGATCGTGACGCTCGAGGACGTGCTGGAGGAGATCGTCGGCGAGCTCGAGGACGAGTTTGAGCAGCCGCATAGCCCCGCACCGGTCGCGCGCGGCGCCGTGCGGCTCGACGGGCTCGACTCCGTCGACGTGCTCGACGAGCGGCTCGGCCTCACCGTGGCGGAGGGCCCGTACAAGACGGTCGCCGGCTACGTGCTGGCCAGTCTCGGGCGGATCCCCCGCGTCGGCGACTCCGTGGAGATCGACGGCCACCGGTTGACGGTGGTCGCGATGGAGGGGCTGCGGATCGCGGAGCTGGAGGCGCGCCCGACGGCGCCGGGGCCCCCGGGTGAGATGGCCGCCGACGGATCCGGCGGGATCGCGCGGGAGTGAGTCTCGCCGGTCGGCGCGCGCCGCTCTACTACGGCTGGGTCATCGTTGCGGCCGGCATCCTCGGCAACGCGACGTCCGCGGGATTCATCTTCTGGGCCACCGCCGTCTACATCCCGGCCGTCTCGGACGGCCTCGCGGTCGGGCGATTCCCCGTGGTCGCCGCCTTCGTCGCGGGGCAGGCGGTCTCGGCCGCCGTCGGGCCGCTCGCGGGCGCGTACATGGACCGCCACGGAGCGAGGCGCGCGCTCATGATCGGTGCCGTCATCGCGCCGGTCGGGCTCGTCGCGGCCTCCTTTGCAACGGAGCTCTGGCATCTCTACGTTGCGTGGGCCGTCGTGGGCGTGGGGCGCCCCTTCCTGCTGCCCACCACCTACAACTGGCTGGCGACGCGATGGTTCGAGCGCCGGCGCCAGTCGGCGCTGGGTCTGGTCACCGTCGGACTCGGGATCGGCGGCGTCCTGCTCCCGCTGATCGCCGCGCTCGAGGCCGCCCTCGGGTGGCAGGGGACGATGCTGCTGACCGGCGTCGTGCTCGCGCTGGTGCAGGGGCTCACGGCCGTGCTCGTCGTACGCGACACGCCCCGCGAGCTGGGTATCCCGATGGAGGGCGGCGGCCCCGCCGGCGAGACGTCGCGGGGTGCGGCGCCGCTCACCGGGTTCACGCTGGCCGATGCGATGCGCGGCCCGACCTTCTGGCTCATCGCCGTGGGGATGGCGCTCTTCTTCATGGGGCAGGGCGCAGTCAACGTGCTGGGCGTCGACTTCTTCGACAGCCGGGGCGTCGCGGGCGGGGCGACGATCCTGGGCGTCGCCGCGTCGATCCGGGCCGGGGGGCGCCTCCCGGTGGGATTGTTGCTCTCGCGGATCCATCGCGTCTACGCGCTCGCGGTGGTCGTGGCCCTCTCGCAGGCGCTCGCCCCCCCCGTCCTGGTCCCCGGGGCGGCGGGGGCGGGGGGGGTCGCCGGCCTCCTTCTCTGGGGGGGGGGCGGGGTCTTCGTGCCGCTGACTGGTGCCCCTCTCCGGCGTGATCCCGGGGACGTCGAGGGCGGAGGTGATCGCCTTCATCCTTCTCTGGGGAGGGGGCGGGATCTTCGTGCCGATGATCGACGCCCTGCTGCTGACGCGCGCCTTCGGGGTGCGCCACTACGGTTCGATCTCGGGCGCCGCCCTCGGCATCGCCTTCGGCGGGCAGTTGATCGCGCCAACCGTCGGCTCCGCACTCTTCGACGCCACCCAGTCCTACACGCCGGCCTTCACCCTCTACTCCGCGGTCTCGGCCGCCGCGGCGCTGCTCTTTGCGGGGGCCGCGCTCGCGGTGCGCGGGGCGCGGCATCGCCGCCGCGTCTCCGCCCTCGGAATGGAGGGATCCGGAACGCCGGAGGGGCCGGCCGGGCGGCCGCCCGCGCGCCCGGCGCAGGGGGACTAGGATGTTCTATCACCGGGATCTGGCGACAGATCCTGTTGTGTCTCACGACCATATCTTGGTCTTGCCGAGCACGCTTTCGGGGGTGCGCCCGCGCGTCCAGCGCCCGGTGTGGGCACGGTCGGTGTTGTAGTACTCCAGGTAGCGCACGAGGTCCCGCCTCAGCCCGGTCTGCTTCGGGATCAGGTGCCGCGCGAACGCCGGCTTCCAGCACTCCTCGAGGATGGTGCCCTGCACCCGCTCGACGCAGCCGTTGGTCTGCGGACGCCCGGCGTGGATGAAGCGCTGCTTGGCGCCGAGCGAGGCGACGGTCTGCCCGAAGGCACGCGAGCGGAACTCGGATCCGTTATCTGACATCACGCTCTCGAGCTTCCAGCCGCGGGCGGAGAGCTCGGAGGCGACGCGGCGGGCGAGCAGGGAGGTCCACTTCGCGGAGGGGTTGCGCGGCGTCACGTGCAGCTCCGCCCACGTGTAGGCGGAGGCGACGTCGATGGCCGTGTACTGCCAGACCGTGCCCCTGGTGCCGGAGAGGCGCCCGACGTGGAAGCAATCGAACTGGACCAGCTCTCCGGGTGTGGTGACCTCCAGGTGGCGCTCAGGGGGCGGCTGTGGGCGCGTGGGCTCGGGAGGGGCGGCGTAGCCGGCGACGAGGCCGAGTCGCTTCGCCCGGGTGTTGAGACCGTGGCGTCTCAGGACGCGCCAGACGCCGTTGTGGGAGAGGCGGATGCCTCCCCAGCGGGGGCGCGCCAGCTCGGC
>MKWU01001110.1_pt1 | contig 48387 bp, 39 predicted proteins | sample 809101 | NCBI WGS metagenome assembly MKWU01 (sample SAMN05860141, study PRJNA318959) | sponge metagenome | host: Aplysina aerophoba | place: Slovenia: Piran, Adriatic Sea, Gulf of Piran | collected 2013-05-07 | reverse complement strand
CCATGGGGCATAGGGTTGCGCTGTTCCTGCCACATCTTCTACCTCCCCTTGCCCCTCCTTACAAAGGAGGGGCACTGAGGCACAGAAGGAGACAGCGGAACGTGTCAATGAATGACTGAACATGTACAATCCCCGACATCTCTAATCGGGGATCCAGAGTCTTTCTCTTCCTTCTCTCTTCTAGGAAACCTAGCCCTTCGACTACGCTTCCTTCGACTACGCTCAGGACAGGCAGGACAGGCGTCGCGTAACCCGACAGCGGCACTATCGGACGGCTCGGCGCTTCCCTAATCCTCGTCACTGGCTGGGGGTAGTTCACCTAGTAATCTTTGAGCGTCCTGGACCAACGCTTGGTTGCCTTGATCTGTTGCCAATTCAGAAGCACGCTGCAAGTCGGCACGTGCCTTTTCGTACGCCTCCATTGCTTTATGAGTGATTCCTCTATTGCAGTAGGCTTCAGCATATTGTGGGTTGATGTCGATTGCCTTGTTGAAATCCACAATTGCTTCCTCATACCTACCGAGTACGCCCTCGGTGGCTCCTCTGTTATTGTAGGCTTCGGCAAATTGCGGATTGATATGGATGGCTTGGTCATAGTCGGCAATCGCGTCGGGGTGCCGGCCAAGGGTACGTTTGGCGTTTCCCCTGCCGTTGTAGGCGTCGGCAAATTGCGGATTGATACGGATGGCTTGGTCATAGTCGGCAATGGCTTGGTCGTGCCAACCAAGAGCATCCTTAGCGATTCCTCTGTTGTAGTAGGCGTAGGCAAATTGCGGATTGATACGGATGGCTTGGTCATAGTCGGCAATCGCGTCGAGGTGCCGGCCTAGGTTACGGTTGGCGATTCCTCTGTTGTTGTAGGCGTCGGCAGATTGAAGGTTGATACGGATGACTTGGTCATAGTCGACAATCGCATCGTGATACTGGCCTAGGGCATCCTTGGCGATTCCTCTGTTGTTGTAGGCGTAGGCAAATTGCGGATTGATACGGATGGCTTGGTCATAGTCGGTAATCGCGTCGTGATACTGACCTAGCGCAGACTTGGCATTTCCTCTGTCGTAGTAGGCTTCGATAAATTGTGAGCTGATGCGGATTGCTTGGTCATAGTCGGCAACCGCGTCGTGATACTGACCCAGAGCAGACTTGGCCTTTCCTTTGTTTTCATGGGCGTTGGCATATTGTGGATTGATGCGGACCGCCTCGTCAAAATCCGCGATCGCTTCCTCATGCCTGCCAAGCGCACCCTTGGCGGCTCCTCTGTTGTTGTAGGCGTCGGCAGATTCCGGGTTAATGCGGATTGTTTCGTCGTAGTCCTCAATTGCTTCGTCAAACTTCCCTTGTTGAAAATGTCTATTGCCACTCCGAAGCAACTGTTCTTCACTTGTGGGAGCAATTGGTGTGATAGGTCGATCTTGTCCCTGTGAGGCAGCGAAACCACTGAAATCTCTGAAAATGGACTGGTTGTCTATCCCATAGTATTTTTGCAATAGCGTTCTTATCTCTTGTTTGTGTTCTTTAGATATGAATATTTCTTGATAAATTCCTAGGTTGATTGGTTTGGCAGAAAAGATAAAACAGCTATGCTGTACAACAATCCGATTCTCATTTGCAGGCGGTTTCCAGCAATAAATTTCTGGTTGTCTTTCCGAAGAAGGAGATTGTTGGGTGGTCGGTTGAGATTGAAGTAATTCCGTAATGCCTTCCTTTGTTCTTTCAGGGGTAACTTTTGAAGGAGATTGTTGGGTGGTCAGTTGAGATTGAAGTAATTCCGTAATGCCTTCCTTTGCTCTTTCAGGAGTAATTTCTTTGAAATTTTGAGTATCACCGCGATTAACGACAAATATATTGCCATCGTTTTTATCGTCCTCGCAGGCGAACCATAAGGCGATATGAAAATTGGCGGTGAAATCGATAAGACAAGTCGCCGCACCATGGTGTTGCAGTTTAGCCAGTAATTCCAAATCGTTTAGTTTTTTGTTTTGTTGGTGTGCGTATCCTTCACTCCTTGCCGGTTCAATTAAAAGTTTAGTCAAGTATTCACTCAAGGAAGGAGGATTCGATTCATTGCCCAGACGTCTGTCGGCACTGCTATCGAGCTTCCATTCTTTATTGCTTTGCCCGCGAAATATAAGAACAGCCTGCTTGCCCCATGGCTCTACCTGTTCTGCTAGTCTTCTTTCGTACGTAATCAATAAATCCATTTTTCTTGCTCTATAATTTTGGTTTCCAGTCTCTCGGGCCGTAGAATGCGCGTGGAAAACTTGAACACGGTCCGGCGCTTCCCTAATCCGCACCACTGGCTGGCGGTAGTTCGTCTAACGATCTTCGAGCAGCCTGAGCCAACACTTGGTTATCTTGCTCCGTCGCTAATTGCAAAGCCTGTTGCAAGTCGGCTCGTGCCTTTTCATACTCCCCGATTTCTCTATTAGCCATTCCTCTGACCCAGTATGCGTCGGCAGTTCGTGGGTTGAGACGGATTGCCTCGTTGCTATCTGCAATCGCTTCCTCATCTCTGCTAAGCTTAGACTTGGCACTTCCTCTGAGGGCGTAAGCCATGGCATTTTGCGGATTGATGCGAATGGCCTCATTCAGATCCGCAAGCGCTTCCTCATACTTCCGCAGCAGGGTGTTAGCGACTCCTCTGAGGGCATAAGCTTCGGCAGATTGTGGGTTCATGCGGATTGCCTCGTTGCTATCCGCAATTGCTTCCTCATACTTCTCAAGCAAGACCTTGGCGATTCCTCTGAGGACGTAAGCCATGGCCTTTTGCGGATTGATGCGAATGGCCTCGTTCAAATCCTCAATCGCTTGCTCATATCTGCCAATGTGGAACTTGGCAGTTCCTCTGCGGGCGTAAGTCTCGTCATTTTGCGGATTAATGTGGATCGCTTCGTTGTAATCCGCAATCGCTTGCTCATATCTGCTAAGGCGGAACTTGGCGATTCCTCTGCCGGCATAAGCACGGTCATATTGTGGATTGATGCGAATGGCATCATTGTGATCCGCGACCGCTTCTTCATATCTGCCAAGTGCGAACTTGGTGCTTCCTCTGAGGGTATAAGCCATGGCATCTTGCGGATTGATGCGAATGGCCTCGTTCAAATCCGCAATCGCTTGCTGATATTTTTCTTGTTTAAGGTGTTTAAGAGCACGCTGAAGTAATGGTGCTTCATTTCCCTCGGTCTGCACTTGACGCAGGAGACGTTGAATCTCGTTCCGGTGCGGGTTGGCAGTCGGGAAATCCCGCTCGAATTGTTTGAGAGCTTCTATCCGTTGCTCCGTCGTAAAACCCGGAGTTGTCGCAAATTTCTTGACAATGCTCCATGCTTTTTCCAGTTCCGTCTTATACTCGGTCTGTTGCTGCAACTGTTGATAGGGCGTGAGGTCCACTACGGGTGGGGTGGGGGACTCGCTGGGTGTTTCCGCCAACCGGAACACGAACTGGCCTCCTTCATCCCCGCTCTGGGTCAGCGGCTCGCTTCGCGGCACTTGGTTCGTATTATTCGCCACCAACGGGGCCAGGGATTCGTGAATCGTGCTGGGCACCAGGTAGGGCTGGGTATTTTCCCGCAAGAGCTTCAGCAGAAAGTATGCAAACGGACTGTGGCCTCCCAACCCCCTGTCCGCTACCGGCTCCGTCGCTCCCGAGGTCAACCCCCAGCGTGAGCGGTCTTTGTACAATTCCGCATACCAGCGGTCCGTAATCGGGGGTAAAGCCCGCGTGCCGAACAAGCTGCCGCTGAAACAGGAGTCCGCCACCAGATACACGTGGCGCGCTTGCATGCCTTTGATGTAGCGCAAAATGGTCGCATTCGTGATCAGCGTACCGGCTTGCCGCGGTTCGCCATCGGTGGGCACCCACCAGCCATGGTCCCGCGCTTGGTCGTACTGCCCATGGCCCGCGTAATAAATGAACACGCTGTCTTCTGGTCCAGCCTCTCGACTCAGCGCATACAAGGTGTTTTCAATATTCTTGCGCGTGGCCTGCGCGTTGAGCAGTTGCTTGATGCGGGAAGGGTGAAAGCCATACCGCGCCTCCAGCACAGCTCGCACGGCCTGGACGTCCTTGACGGCACTCTCCAGGTTAGGGGCGTAGGCATACTCATCAATGCCGATGAGCACGGCCCAGTATTCGCCCGTGATCGGCACACTGTCGGGCTGCCCACCAGGAGCAACGCCGATTGAACGGTCAGCCGCCTCAACTTGGAGTAGCCCAACACTCAGCCACAACAGCAGGGCCAAGAGCCAAGGCATCCAATGGGCCACCCATATGCACACGGGGGTTGAGGGTGTACTTTGTCGATCAGTAGGCTGCATAATGGTTTTCGTCAGTCCTCGGGAGGTGGTACGCGTCGGGCATCTCAATTGCGGGAGAAAGACAGGGCAAATCGGACACCTTGTCTCTGTTCGGGTGGAGGCATCGGGGGTGGCGGAGAGGGTGGGATTCGACCCCACAGACTATTGCCGGTCAAGGCATTCGGGGGCGTGTCGGCATGGCAGCTCTCAGAACAGCTTGAAGGCTGCCAGCATAATGCCGTTCGCCGCGACCATGAGGCCGATGCCCGTCAAGATAGTTGTGTAGAGCCGAACCGTTAGGCGTTGCTCAAGTGCCAGCATGTCGGTTTTTAGCGTGGCAACGTCAGCTTTCAACGCGTCAACATCGGCTTTCATCTCGGCAATGTAGGCTTTCAGTTCGCCAATGTCAGCTTTCGTCGCTACGTTTTCACTCATGGCGTTGCCGAACGTGGTGACCATGGCCTCGGCTTGGGCCTCTTCAAACCCGGCTTCCCTGAGCGTCTTGACGGCTTTGTGCGTGTCCAATGCGAGGGTGCTCATGGTGTCTCCATTCTGCTGTGCGGGCGGATTGAAGTCAAGGCCCGTCAAGCCTTATTGGTTCCCGTTTAATACATTATGATACGGAAACGGACTCCCGAATCTGAGCGGTGTAGGCGGGTTAGCCAAACGTAACCCGACAACTCTCACTTTGTTCAGGATACCCACCAGGCACAGAATTGTTGGATTACGCTACGCTAATCCAACCTACTGGCTGGCTTCCCGCTTACACGTACAGGAATCCCTGATGCAGGCTTGCCGTCTGCACCCCAAGCGATGAAAATGGGGTATCTCTCTCCTATCTGTCCTCCCCGACATCTTTCATCGGGGATCCAGGGTTTTTGCTTTTTCTTCGTCCGTGAAGAGAACGACACTGGAACGGTTTTACAAAGGTCTCCCGGAGGGTGTACACCACTGTCGAGAATCCTGCCATGCGGGGATATCCCCGCATGACGTGGGACATCATCGGGAAACTGAACCTCGCTCGTAGCGTTGAAGAAGAACGTAACTGTTGAATATATATAAGAAAGAACACTGCCATACAGTCGCAATGCGTTTTGGCATGAATGCTGCTCTATGAACATTGCCAGATAAGCGCTTCCAGCAGGACTTTCATTAACAAGGAGAAGAACCATGAGAGATCGAAACAATCGACTAACGAAACTAGGCGTGGCACTGGTCCTGATCCTGGGAGGATTTTCCGGATGCATATCATCGGATCAAGGGGACATGGGCGGGACCAGAAGGGCCGAGCCCATACAAGACGTTGGTGGGCCGGAGTGGATCACGAAGGGTGGCGCCGCCTTTAACGGAGAAAAGTACGTCTTCTATGGAGTCGGAAACGCTGCCGGGATTCAAAATCCCGCATTGCGGCGCCGGTCGGCGGAGGCAGCAGCCCGCCGGTTTCTGGCCGAGAACTTTCAAGTGTACGTCGCGGGACTCAATAAACAGTATCTGGCAGAGACCACTGCCGGGGATATGGAACGAGCCAGCGTCGAGCAGCACGTAGAAGACGTCATGAAGCAAGTGACGGATGCGACCCTCGTGGGAACCCAAATTATCGACTATTGGGAACACCCGGGTCGCAATGAGTCCTACGCGTTGGTGCGATTGGATTTGGAAGAATTTCTGGAGGCCATGCAAAAGTATGGAGCGACAACGGAGCAGTTCAAGGAGTTGGACGCCACGATGCGAGAATTCATCAGAAAAAATGCCCGAAAAGCTCATGAAGAACTCAACAAGGAATTAAAGAAGCAGTAAGAGGGCGGAGGACATCATGAACAAACAAACGCCGACCCGCCGCCGAGTCCTCATGGCGGCACTCGCCCTGAGCTTTGTACTGATCGCGTCCGGTCCCGCGGCGGATGCGAAGAACTGGTTCATCACGCCCGAAGAAGCCGCCATGGCTCCGGCCGCCCAAGCTGATCCGCTCCAGGGTGGAGAGCATTTCGCCATTGGACGGGAAGACGTGGAGGTTGGGCCGATCATTCAAGTGGAAAAACCCCGAATGGGCGTTCCTCAAAATTCACCCATGGAAATCGTGGTGAAATTTGTCCCCCGAAGTCACCCCGTTGATTTACGTACGTTGGAAGTGGAGTTGGTCAAGTTCATCAACATTGATATTACCGATCGAGTGGTGGAGTATACGACGGAACACGGCATCCAACTCAAAGAAGCCAATATTCCCTTGGGGGCACACCGGGTACGGATCGCGTTGGCGGATATCACGGGAGCCGTCAGCGTCCGAGAGTTCCTCTTTGAAGTGTTATGAAAGTGAGGAAGACAGAGAAGTGGATTCCCTTTAACAACGGCGGGGACAAGATTTTTGGGGCGACGACAGGGCTCAACAGCCGACAAGAAAAGGAAAGAGGAAAATGGCCCTAAGAAAGCATCTACAGCCACAAGGACAGCCATTCAGGGAAGAGGGGATTCCGGATCATGATCAAGCTGATCATCACCGTGGTCGTGCTGTGGCCGATGCACCTGGGGCATGCGACGGACCTCACGCACGAACAACTGTATGCGGTGACGGCTCCGGGAGTGGTTTTCGTGTACGGAAGCTCCGGAACGATGGGGATGGTCGGGAGTGGGTCGATTGTTCGATCCGATGGATTGGTCCTGACGAATGCCCACGTGGTGCTCGACAATGCAACCGGTTCCCCGCACGACCATCTATGGGTGGCCTTGAAGCCGGATCGCGTCACCGGCAATTTCGACGAGGATTTACAGAATCGATTCCCCGCCGAGGTGCAAGCGTTTAATCGAAAACTGGACCTAGCTCTGCTAAAAGTGACGAAGCCGCTTCCCGCCGTGCCCGTGTTACAGTTAGGCGATTCGGATCACGTCAAAATAGGAGCAGAGGTGGTGGCCATCGGCCATCCTGAGCAGGGCGGACTCTGGACCCTGACCACCGGCGTCATCAGCGCGTTTCGAGCAGATTACGGAGACGTCCTGGGCAAACATATGTTCCAGACCGAAGCCAGCATGAACAGGGGCAATTCCGGCGGACCGCTCATCAATAAAGAAGGTCGACAAATTGGGGTGAACAGCGCGATCGCCCGACGAGCAAAAGATGGGTTGACCATTACGGACATCAATTTTTCGCTTCAATCGAACGTCGCCCTGAAGTGGATGGCCCAAGAAGGGGTCACGTTCGGAAAATCCCAGACAGGACGGCAAGCGAGTGGGAACGTCGCCGGCACCGTCACAACGGACGAGCCACCCAAGGCCACGCCGGCTCTTCCTCCCGAACGGCCATACCAGTTCCACCAAATCGACCGGTGGATGGCGCAGACGGCACAGGACCTGGACGACATGGGGCGTGAAATGCGGAAACATATTCGTGAGAAACGGGACCGCGATGGAGCCGGATCTGCGGAACAGGCGAGGAGCGCGTCGCCAAGCCGTCCCGGAACGGGGCGGGCACCACTTGCTGATACCTCCACCCGAACGGAGACAAGGCGTCCGGCTAGGGTGCAGAAGACGGAACGAATGGGAGAACCACCGGAATATCCACTGGACTGCGGTGTGTACGAGACGCAGACCCTCGATCTCACGTTGGCTCTGAAGGCCGGAAATTTCTTCTTCAACGTTGGACCGGAAATGGGCGTTACCTATCGTGCCGGCGTCGCCTGGGAAAAAGTCGTTCAGGGGACCATTGCCCGATACGTGGAACTGTGCAACAGGTACAATGCCGGGATGGTCACCAGAGCGGAGTATGAAGTACGGCTGGAACATATCGAAGCCTTATACAGAGAAGCTCAAGAATTACAAGCGCAGTTGATGGAAGCCACACGGCGACGGTCCCGGTCGGGGTTTGATGAATTGGACCGGGAGGTGGGCAAGATGCGGGCAAGCCCGTCGACTCGAAGAACCGAGTTGGAGAACAAAGTGGAACAATTGGCAAAGCACGTCGAAGGGCTGACCCCGATCGGGCAACCCCTCGAACCATCTTCGCCCTGCCCCCCCACCGGATATGCTCGGGGCGCCGGGAGCCAAATTCGAGTCCGAAGAAACGTGTTAAAAAAAGAAAAACAACGATGACGGGTGAAGGCGGAACGCAGGCGCCGGAACGGAAGAATTGGCAATACGGCGACGAAGGCGGATAACTCGTGCGATCAAAACTCCTGAAAGCCGGCATAGCAGGAATTAGCGCATCCTTGTTGATCGCCGCATTGGGATGGGCCTTCCCTGATCTGGTTCGATCGTTGGAGCAGACCACGTATGATTGGCGACTTCGTTGGCAAAGCCAGGGGCCGACCCATCCGGGGCTCGTGCTCATAGGGCGCGATGCCAAAAGCGATGAGGCCCTGGGCCAAGGCATGTGGGATCGTGCCGTGTTTGCCCGTGTGATCGAAGGGTTGGGGCGAGCGGGGGCGAAGGTGATCGCCCTGGACTTTCACTTTGCCGGGGAGAGTCCGCCCGAACGCGGCGGGGTCGAAAGCGACCATATGCTGGTGGCCGTTACGCACGCCGCCGGCAATCTTATTTATCCGTTTCCGGTGATCCCCTCCAGTCCTTCATCACGCGTGTCGGGATCACGCGAATCCGGACTGCCACCGGTTCTTGAGCAGGCGATGTCTCGCGTTGCCCTGAAGGTCTCTGCCGAGGTGCTTCAGGCGTTGCCTGCCGTACACCCGCTGAACGGGACAATGCCGGCACTGCTCAAAGAGGCGGTTGGACTCGGTCATATCGGCACATTCTCTGACGACGATGGGGTGTTTCGCCGGGTACCGGTTGCGGTCAACACTGGAGGCCATGCGCTTCCCGCCTTTGGGTTGGCCATGGTTGCAGCCTATTTGGACGTTGCCCCCGAGGACGTTGTAATCATCCCCGGAGACAAGCTGGTCTTGCGCCAAGCGACTTGGCCGGACCAAAGGGTGCACGATCTGGCCGTGCCTATCGATGACCAAGGCAGGCTCCTGATCCACTATGCCGGCCGCTGGACCGATGGGCCTTTTTCATATTTTTCTTTTAAAGATATCCGGGATGCGATTGAAGAGGAACGGCTGGACGAATTGAGCAGACACGTCGAAGGGAAGATGGTGCTCATTCTTCACGCGGGCTTAGCGTCGGACAAGCGTCAGACGCCTTTGGAACATGGAGCGCCGGGTGGGTTTGTCCATGCGAATATGGTGAATACCCTTCTTCAAGAAAACCCGTTTCATTCGGTCTCAACTGCCGTGGCGAGTCTGCTCGGTATGGTGGTAGCCTGTGCGGCAGCCTGGCTGATCCTGACATTTCAAGGGTGGCTGGGGGCAGTTACCGTAGCCGGGCTGGCCGTAGGATACGTGGGGCTGACGTTCGCCGTTCTCACATATGGACACGTGGTGCTCCCGCTGCTGGGTCCGGTGAGTGCTCTGGTGCTGGCCGCAGGCGGTGCTTTGGGGTGGACGACCAGGACCGCGACGCGCCGGGTCGAACGCCTGGAATCGGCTGTCTTGGAGTCGGAACGCGAGTTAAGTGAGACGCGCCGGTCCCTGGCACATCATGAATGCGTCGCTGAACATACGTTGGAAGAGTTGGAGACGTTGAAGGCTGAGGCCGGTGTGGCCGCAGAGCAACACCAGGAAGCCGCCCAACGGATCGAAGCGCTGCAAACTGAGTTGACTGTGGCCCAGACGTGCGCCGATTCCGCGCGGCGTCACATCCGTGAGTTGGAAACGCGACTGGCGCAGGTGACGGCTGGGACGGTTTCCGCTTCGCCGCCGTCGTCGGAAGAAATGAAAGCCCTTCAGCAGGAAGCTGAATTTTTGGGGCTGATCACCAGAGACGTGCGGATCTTGTACGTCCTGCGGGATTTGAAAAAAGTCGCAAGAACGTTGACCCCCGTGCTCCTCTTGGGGGAAACCGGTACAGGAAAAGAAGTGCTTGCCCATGCGGCGCATCGCTTGAGCCCACGCGCAAGCAAGCCGTTTCTTGCGGTGAACGTCGCGGCGTTGGCACCCGACCTGGTGGAGAGCGAATTGTTCGGGCATGTGCGAGGGGCGTTCACGGGAGCCGACCGGGAACGAAAAGGATTGTTTGAGCAAGCCGACGGAGGCACGCTGTTCTTGGATGAAATTGGAGAACTGACGCCCGCGCTCCAGGTCAAACTGCTCAGGGTGTTGCAGGAACAGACGTTTCAACGCGTAGGCGGGACGGAATCGGTCCGCGTAGACGTTCGGATTATCGCGGCCACCAACCGGGAACTCCGTCAGGGTGTGGCCGAGGGGTGGTTCCGGAAAGATCTGTACTTTCGGCTGCGCGGTATTGAATTTCGGCTTCCACCGTTGCGGGAACGTCGGGAGGATATCGCGGTGTTGGCCGACCGCTTTGTGCAAGAGGCGGCGGCAAAGCTGGAGCGGCCTGAGGTGGTCCTGTCACAAGGCGCTCTCCGGCACTTGGCCCGGTGGGCGTGGCCGGGGAATATCCGTGAACTCAAAAGTTGTCTGGAGCGAGCCGTCGTCTTGGCCGAGGGGAAAATCATCACCGAAGACGATCTTCAATTGGACCGGGAGTCCGAAGAGACCTGGGTGGGCAGTGGGATAGAGTCCACGCAGGCGTTTGACGTGCAAGGGGACACGGCCGTGCTCCTCGCTCTTCGCCGTCACGCCTTCGACATGCAAGCCACTGCGCAGGCCCTGAGTTGGGATCGCAGCACGGTGACCCAACGGCTCAAGGGGATGTGTTTCGCCGCGTTGGTCGAGCATGACGGCGATCGGAGAGCCGCGGCCGCGGCCCTGGCCGGCACGCAGGCCTTGACCCGGGTCGTGGAAGTCAAAGTGGAAGAATACGCCGACAATCTGATGAAGGTCGTGGCTCGTCATGCCGGTACCGAGTCCGCCCAGGCCGAATGCCGCCGCCGGTTCAAAAATCTGCCGGAGCGCTATCTGCCAGCCGTGGAGACGCTGATCCGCCGCCGATTCGAGGGTGCCCTTGGAGAAGCCAACCCCTAAAAAACGCGAGGATGACAAAAAGAGAAAAACGGGAATGCGAAAGCGGCGTTGGGGTCAAGCTCCCTCGCCCCTTGAGGGAGAGGGTTGGGGTGAGGGGGAAATTGTCCACGAATAACTGAACACATACAGGGGTGATATCAGTAAGGGGTATCCTACACGCGGGTAGTGGATATGCAGGGAGCACGTGACGGAAAGAGAAGCGACATGAGGCGAGCAATGGTGAGGAATGCCGTGCTCATCGGCATGGTGCTGCTGTCGGGGCTCCTGACTGGAGAAACGGGGGCGGCATTTCTGAACCCGGACGGCGTGGCAGTGATCATCGGCAATCGAGCCTACCAGTACGAGGTGCCGCAGGTGACGTACGCGCACCGTGACGCCGAGGCTTTCTGGCACTATGTGATCGATGTGCTGGGCTTCGACCCGGAGAACGTGATTCACGAGAAAGACGCGGATAAGGCCACCCTGGAACGGGTCTTCGGCAACAGGGACAGCCTGAAGGGGAGTGAACTCTGGCGGCGTCTGCATCAGAATGGCAACTCAGACGTGGTGGTCTTTTACTCGGGCCACGGGATTCCGGGCTTGAACGACAAGCGGGGCTACTTGCTGCCGGTAAACGCGCACCCGGACACTGCGGAACTCAACGGCTATCCGATCGATGTGCTGTACGACAACCTGGTCAAGCTGAAGGACAAGCGGGAAGTACGGTCAGTCCACGTATTTCTTGATGCCTGTTTTTCAGGGGACAGCGGAGGCGGGCGGCTGATCGGGGCCACGAGCGCGATTCGCGTGGCCCCGCTAAAAGAGTTGCAAGGGTTAGCCTCACTGACGATCCTGACCGCGGCGTCCGGCAAGGAGGTCGCCTCGTGGGACAAGACCGCGAAGCATGGGCTGTTCACGAATCATCTGCTGGATGCGCTCTATGGCGGGGCCGACGATAACGCGGACGGGCAAGTGACGGCGACGGAGACGAAGGCCTATCTGGATCGCCACATGACCCGGGCGGCCCGGCGGCTATACGGCCGGGTCCAGAACGCGGAATTGCGGGGCGTGGAGACAGCGGTGCTGGCCCGCGCGATGGGGGGACTATTTCCGGCGCGGCCGCTGATTGGCCCAGCGCGACAGGTGGGAGAGCGCTTCCGCGATTGCCCGACGTGTCCGGAGATGGTCGTGGTACCGGCGGGAAGCTATGAGATGGGGTCGGTTGACGGCGTGTACCTTACTGGGAAGCACGAGTCGAATGCGCACCCGGTGCATCGAGTGACGATAGCCCAGCCGTTGGCCGTGGGGGTGTACGAGGTCACGCGAGGGGAATTTAGGCGGTTTGTAGAAGCGACAGGGTATTCGATGGGAAAAACCTGCAGTTGGCACGATCCCGGGTTTCCACAAACGGATCAGCATCCGGTGGTGTGTGTGAGTTGGAAAGACGCGCAGGCATACGTACGGTGGCTGTCGCAGGAGACGGGGCAGGCATACCGTCTGTTGAGCGAGGCGGAGTGGGAGTACGTGGCACGGGCGGGGACGCGCACCGCGCGATATTGGGGGCAAGGGATGTCGGATCAGTGTCGGTTTGCGAATGGAGTAGATGCCGCGCTGCTGAGAAGTGATGCGGGAAGAAAGCAGCTTAATGATGACCATAAGGAATTTGCTGAGACCGTGAAGCAAGTTAGGAAAGGCATGGAGAATCCCGGCAAATTTGACTGGCATTATGAGAGGCAGGCCGTCGACTGCGATGACGGCTATGCGTGGACGAGTCCTGTGGGCGTGTATGGAGCGAATGCGTTTGGGTTGCACGACGTGCTGGGAAACGTGAGTGAGTGGGTACAGGATTGTTGGCATACCAATTACCACGGCGCATCGGTTGATGGGCGTTCGTGGGAGAGCGGAGACTGTTTGGAGAGCGTGAAACGGAAGCGGATTTTCGAGTGGAAACGGAAAGATCTGAAACGCATACGACTGGAGCACGAACGGAAAGCTAAGGAGTGTACCGCTGGCTTCGCTGATTTCACTGACGACCTCATAGATTGTAGAGTTCGCGCTATACGCTATTACAACGGTCACTTCTTTAATCAGGACGTTGTGGTTTTGCGACGCGTGACACGGGGCGGCTCCTGGAGTGGAGAGGCGCTAAGCATCAGATCCGACGTGCGCGATGCAGCGACCACCCACGAGTATAGCGACATCGGCTCAGCAACCAAGGAACAATTCCTTCAACGCTATTACGACACCTTCCACGATGAGAAGTTTTCACATCTTGCCTACGATGAGTTCGCTGATTTTGTTGAGCGGGATTCACGGAAAGACCCGTCTGTCTTTGGGCAGATGGCTGAAGAGATGGAGGTGTCGAAACTCACTGCTACACCAAAATTCAAGCAAGAGTTCTACGACGCCTACCGGGACAAGTTCGCCAACGTCCCCTATGAGCAATTCAATCAAATTGTCGACGACAAACTCCTGCAAGATCCGAAGTTCCTAAAGCGTATGGGCGATGACCTGTATACGTTCTACAGCCACAAAATGACCCGTGCGGAATTTGATGCCGAATTCATGGGTAGCAGCGTTGACAAATCTGATCCGACACTTCTGAAGCTTAGGAGCATGGCCGAGGGTTTGGTGCAAGCCAAGATCGCTGACGTCCCCATCCCACAAATATCAGAGAAAAACAGAGCATCGACTCCGGTATGGACGATTACCCAGCAGAACAGCAGTTACATCACCATAGGCTTCCGTGTGGCCAGGACGCTTGATTAGTTTTTGGGGGATTAGGCAGCAAAATCCGTAAGCCTGAACGATCGTTGACATCTGTCTTCGACAGAAAGGAAAGACGATATGATTGCATTGCAAAAATCGTTCTACGAAGAGTTACGTCGAAAGTTCAACAATCACTCAGGTTTTAAGGTGTGTTTGCGAGGCTGCAATGAGATTCGTCTGAGGTTAGAAGATGATGAGGCCTATTTGAATCGTGAAATCGAGAACGCAATTTGTAGTAGTTGGTGCGCGCTCTTTACCGAGCATCAAGAGTCTTTTAGAAACGGAACAGCAGTCGTCGTTGAACAGTGTGAATATCGAACCGAAAATGGGGAATGGACATGTTCGTTTATTCTCAGAATTAAAGAACCATTTCACGGTCTGTACATCTATAAATGCTTGGAACATGCTGGTGAATATCGAGGCATTGGGGAGGGGACACCACATTTCAATTATGGAAGGTTTCGCATACAGTCTATGGAGCCCATAGACGGGAACAGCGATTCTTAATTCGTCTTGCAGATTTTACGACATAATTACCATGAGAAGGCAGTGCAACAGAGAGAAGGAAGGAGCGACGTGAGGCGAACAGTAGTGAGGAACGGCGCGGTCGTTGCGGCGGTGTTGCTGTCGGGGCTCCTGACTGGAGAGACGGGGGCGGCGTTTCGGAACCCGGACGGCGTGGCGCTGATCATCGGCAATCGGGCCTACAAATACGACGTGCCGCAGGTGACGTACGCGCACCGCGACGCCGAGGCTTTCCGGCGCTATGTGGTGGACGTGTTGGGCTTCGACCCGGAGAACGTGATTCACGAGAAAGACGCGGATAAAGCCACTCTGGAACGGATCTTCGGCAACAGGGACAACCTGACGGGAAGTGAACTCTGGCGGCGTCTGCATCAGGATGGCAACTCGGACGTGGTGGTCTTTTACTCGGGCCACGGAATTCCGGGCTTGAATGATAAACGGGGATATTTGTTACCGGTCAATGCGCACCCGGATACTGCGGAACTCAACGGCTATCCGATCGACGTGCTGTACGACAACCTGGTCAAGTTGAAGGAGCAGAAGGCGGTGCGGTCGGTCCATGTGTTTCTTGACGCCTGTTTTTCAGGGGACAGCGGAGGCGGGCGGCTGATCGGGGCCACGAGCGCGATTCGCGTGGCCCCGCTAAGAGAGTCATCGGGCCTGGACAAACTGACGATCCTGACCGCGGCGTCCGGCAAGGAGGTCGCCTCGTGGGACAAGACCGCGAAGCATGGGCTGTTCACGCATCATCTGCTGGATGCGCTCTATGGCGGGGGCGACGCTGACGCGGACGGCCAAGTGACCGCAGCCGAGGCGAAGGCCTATCTGGATCGCCACATGACCCGGGCGGCCCGGCGGACATTCGGCCGAGTGCAGAACGCGGACTTGCGGGGCGTGGAGACAGCGGTGCTGGCTAGAGCAGTTGGGGGAATGTTTCCAGTGCGGCCAGGGATTGTTCCGGAGAGACAGCCAGGGCAGCGCTTCCGCGATTGCCCCACGTGCCCGGAGATGGTCGTGGTGCCGGCGGGGAGTTACGAAATGGGTTCCCCAGCATCGGAGGAGGGTCGTTTCGATTTGGAAGGCCCGGTACATCGGGTGACAATCGCTGACCCATTCGCGGTAGGGATGTACGAGGTCACGCGGGCGGAGTTTGGGAGATTTGTAGAGGCGACAGGGTATTCGACGGGGGATGCCTGCTTGGCGTATGAAAGTGGCAAATTCGAGGAGCGTTCCGGTCGTCTTTGGCGCGATCCGGGGTTTGCACAAACCGATCAGCATCCGGTGGTGTGTGTGAGTTGGGAAGACGCGCAGGCGTACGTGCGGTGGCTGTCACAGGAGACGGGGCAAGCGTACCGGCTGTTGAGCGAGGCGGAGTGGGAGTACGTGGCGCGGGCGGGGACAACGACGCCGTTTCATACGGGTGCGACGATCTCGACGAAGCAAGCGAACTACGATGGAAATTATGCGTACGGCTCCGGTCGTCAGGGAGTATTCAGGGAGAGGACCGTGCCGGTTGGCCTGTTTTCACCAAATGCGTTTGGGCTTTACGACGTGCATGGAAACGTGTGGGAGTGGGTAGCGGATTGTTGGAATGAGAGTTACCGGGGGGCGCCGACTGATGGGATCGCCTGGGTGAGGGGGGACTGTAGTCGTCGCGTGTTGCGCGGCGGTGCCTGGGGCAACGACCCTTTGGTCATCCGCTCGGCCACCCGCATCATGGGCGTCGCTGGAAGTCGTTACGACGACAACGGGTTCCGTGTTGCCCGGGCCGTAGGAGAAACGTTTCCGGTGCGGCCCCTGATTGATCTGAAGCGACAGCCAGGACAGCGCTTCCGCAATTGCCCGACATGCCCGGAGATGGTCGTGGTGCCCGTGGGGCGCTATGAGATGGGCTCACAGGCATCGGAGGCTGGACGGAACGAGAATGAAGGCCCGGTGCATCGGGTGACACTGGAGCAGTCGTTCGCAGTGGGAATATACGAGGTCACGCGAGGGGAATTTGGGAGTTTTGTAGATGCAACGGGGTATTCAACGGGAAACTCCTGTTTCACTGTCGAGGGTGAGTTGGAAGAGCGCCAGGGCCGCCATTGGCGCGATCCGGGGTTTGCACAAACCGATCAGCATCCGGTGGTGTGTGTGAGTTGGGAAGACGCGCAGGCGTACGTGCGGTGGCTGTCGCAGGAGACAGGACAGGGGTATCGGCTGTTGAGCGAGGCAGAGTGGGAATATGTGGCGCGGGCGGGGACGCGGACGGCGCGGTATTGGGGGCCTGGGGAGTCGGAACAGTGTCAATATGTGAATGGGATAGATGAGGCAGCGTTCTCGGGGAGGACTCCTGTCGGGTGTCACGATGGCTACGTTTACACATCTCCGGTGGGCAAGTACACGCCGAATGCGTTTGGATTGCATGATGTGCTAGGGAACGTGTTCGAGTGGGTAGCGGATTGCAGGCACGAGAGTTACAGAGGGGCTCCCAGTGATGGGAGCGCGTGGGAGAACGGAGCCTGTTCAAGGCGCGTGTTGCGCGGCGGCGCCTGGGTCAGCGGTCCGAAGCACCTTCGCTCGGCTAGTCGCAGCTGGGGCGGTTCTAGAAATCGCAACTACTTTAGCGGCTTCCGTGTGGCCCGGACGCTTAATTAAATCGTGCCTGCTTCGGGAATTATTGCGAATAGTTGACGGTGTCTTTTCGCTGGACACGTGGTCTCCGATGATGATTCACATCTTGACAGCGGAGAGACTGCGATGGAGGCTTACAGCAATTAATTTACATCAATCTGCTAAAATGGTTTCCTACTATATTGAGCGGCATATTTTAGGGAGAATAAAGAAATTCAGCGAATCAATTGTCATACCTTCTACTTGATCGGGTCGTACCTCACCCACACCGATGCCCTAATCGACGACCTCCTGAAGCTTCAGGACCCGGTGCCCTTGAGCAAGATCAAAGGCTATTTTGGCTCACTCAAGGGTCCCATCTATTGGATCACGTGTAAATTTCCGAACAACCCATTTCCCTCAATTGTCGAGAAGGCCGCGATAGACGTGGAAACGGCGCTAGACTGTATTGAGCAGAACCCCGATCCTGAGGGTACGGTAACACACATGGACCTCAGGCTACTCTCCGAAAAAATCCATGACCTGAAAACGGTCTTGACCTATCATGTCCCCACCCTGCCCATTTTTCTGGCATCTTCAAAGGGATTGTTTCACCCTGAGGATTTGAATGATAGAGCACACCATCATCTCCCTGAGGAAATCAGAAACCGACTTTCTGCGCAATGCCTACTCGACATCAAAGACTCGGGGCGCTGTCTCGCCTTCGACCTAGGAACGGCCAGCGTCTTTCATATGATGCGCGCCATTGAAGACGTGATGAAAGCCTACTATGCACACCTGACGGGAAAGACCATTGAACAAGTCAACATGGAAGCCGAAGAAGAGAACGACAAAAAGAAAAAGATTGTTCAAACGTGGGGATCGTACATTGAAGCCTTAAAGAAGGCTAACGCAGATCAGTTCATTGTCGCACAGCTTGATGAGATCAAAAATGTCTGTCGAAATCCCGTCTGTCACCCAGACGAGAATATGACCATAGAAGAAGCCTTGAGATTATTTGGGATGGGAATTTTTATTATCGGTGAGATGGTTGCTCGAATTAACGGAGTTACTCATGGCTAAGAAAGTACGAGTGCAAACCATCGACATAGCTGAGTAGGCTTAATTTGGGTCTTCAATTTGTTGTCAACTATTCTGGACAATTCCAAATAGGTGATTCGTGGAGTTTGAATAGGATAAACGGTAAAGAGGTTGGTGAAAGCCTGCATGGAACGTCGAAAACACGCAGGGCAGCTAGGTTCATGAAGACCGTGCGTGTTTACCCTCTGGTGCAGCTTGTGGCCGTGGCGGTTTTATTTTGGGGAGGGTGTGCGACCGGACCGGCACCGCGAGTCGATGACGGCTCATCGCTGTCTGAAGCGCGGCAGGCAAGCCAACGTTCCCAAGCCACTTCTTCGGGTGCAGCCATGCCTCGGCCATCCCCCAGGCAATCCATGGATCGGTTGATTCGTGAGATGGAGGGGAAGCCGTTGTTGCCGTCGCAGGAAGGGTCAGGGTCTGCCCTTCAGAAAACCCAAGACGTTCCACAGGCAGAAGTCCCCGTTGCAAGCCTGTCTGAGGGAGACTGCCCTCCGGTATGGTGGCAACGCGGGGACGCTTCTCGTTTTCTCGGCGGTATCGGAGGACCGGCGGAAAGCCGGGAATCGGCTGAAGCGCAGGCCCGGTTGGACATCGCCAAATCCATCGAAGTGGGCATCTCCGGTACGGACACGATTCAGACACGGGAAACCTCCGCTAAGGGATTCGAGTATGCCGTGAAATCGACGATCGTGGAACGCGTGAACCTTTCACTGACGGGGTTCTCCATTCCGAACGTCGGGAAATGTGGCAACCAGTGGTATGCCCGTGCCCGGTTGAATCGCGCCGAAGCGGAGAATGCCTGGCGTTCGGACTTACGAGGGCTTGATGCTGAAGCGGAAACGCTACGGACGTTCATTGGCGGTAAGAATAAACAACATAAGGACGCGTTTGCGCTGCTGTCGGCGCAGTATCGGTTGGCTGTTGCCCTGGAAACCGCGAACCAGATTACAAAACGGCTACCGCGACTGACGGGCAAACGAGAACCCGGGCTACTGCGTCAAGGCGACGTGATGACTGCCAAGCAGAATTATGAATCGTTGGTCCGTTCATTTCGAGTGGAACTTTTGATGGTCAAAGGGAACAAGCAACAAGCGGTCTTTGATCGCTCTTTGGAAGATCCCCTGAAGGTCCGGCTTGTGGCGGGCCTGGGGGGAAAGGACGTGCCGGTCCCGGGGGTTCCGGTACGGTTTGCGTTTGACCGGGGCGAGGGCGAGGTTGATCCTCCCCTCGACTCGACCGACCACGAAGGCTACGCTCGTGCCAGGGTGCATCGCGTTGAACCGGCCGGGAACGCGGCTGACACGGAGGCTGTCATTACCGCCCGCTTGCATGTCGCCGACCTTGATTTGGGTCTTCCTTCATCGGTTCACGAACTGTTTCGCAAACACGCGGACGCGCAAGTCCTTCGCTTTCGGATTGGCACGCCTTTTCCTTGTTCGTCGCATAATCCCTTTGATAGTCCGCTGTATGCGTTGGCGTGCGATTTGGTCCGAAAGATCGATAGTTCCGTGGGGAAACCCGCGATCGTTCGCGGTTTTGTTGAGCGTGAGTCCCGCGAGCCTCATCCGTTGAGTGCCCGGATTGAAGAAGCGTTGAAAGCCGGACTCGCGTTGACCGATCAACTCCACGTCCTGGAGCTTCCGACTTCGGGGAACCCCTCCATTGCCCACGATGCGGAGGTGGAAGTGTCCGGGGTCTATGAACTGTATCGCGGCAACCTCTTGGTCAAAGCCACGCTGACCCGACTGACCGATCACGGTCTGGAAAGCGCGAGTGAAACGACGATTCCCAGGGCGGCCGTGCCCAGGAAGGACTTTCTATCTTTGACTTCTTCCACGCATGCCTTGTCCTTGCTTCCCAAATATTCGGATTTCGCGACGCACGATGAATGGGTCGAGGCCTTCTGGCACTCTCACAACCCGGAGCAGGAATTTCGGACGTGGATCAAGCCCCAACAATCGGTTTATCAGGATAACGAACACGCCGTCTTTTTCTTCAAGACTGAACGGGATTGTTACCTCCGGGTGTTCACCATCGACGTATCCGGGACAGGAGCCGTGCTTCTTCCGAATACCTATCGACGGGATCTCCGGCAGACTTTCGTTCGCGCAAACGAGGGCTGGGTCTCGATCCCGGGTCCGGCTGATCAATTCACGCTACCGACTTCTCCCCCGTATGGCGGTGAACGGATTAAGACGATTTGCACGACTCGTGCAATGCCCCTTATTCCCCCGGACTCCATCCGCGCTCTCGATGGTCATTCGCCGATGTTCGTCTTTTCACGCGACAATCAACGGTTCCGTGACGTGGGAGTGGGATTTGCGCTCAGTGCCGGTGAATGGAGTGAAACGCACACGACGGTCAGCACCATCCCGAAAGGCCGGGACGCGACGCGAGGCCAGCGTGGGCTTGAGAGCCGTGGGTTTTAAAGGAGAAAGAGAAGAACCTCTGGATCCTCGATTAAAAATGTCGAGGATGACAGACAAAAAACAAAGACAAGAGACAACGACACTGGATCCCCGATCAGAGCCTGTCCTCGACATTTTTAATCGGGGATCGGGGATGACAGAGGGGAAGAGGGTGTGGAAAGAAGTTCCGGGTGTTGTTGGCGCCACAGCCGGTTGGGGCCTTGAAGGTCTTGCGTGTCTCCGGCGATGATGATCTGCTCTCGAATGAGCCCGGCGACGCCGAGTAAGAACGGGGCCGGAACCTGAGGGGCATGTTCGGCGATCAAGACGTCGAAGCGAATGCGTTTGAACAGGGGATCGGTGACGATTCTCCCCGGGGTCGCGGCGACCAGCCGTTTGTTCTGCATGAAGGCTTGCCGGTTGGTGGCCTCGCTCGCGGCCAACATGTCACGAACTTTTTGGGTGCCTCCCAGCCTGGAGATGTCGTCTTTCAACTCTTCGTATTCCGGTCGCATCTCTTTCGGAATCGCGGCCTCGGGAGACAATTCGCGGATACGGGCCTGCGCGATCTCCACCTCTCTCATCAGTGCCGCAATGTTCCCCGTATAGATCGTCCGATATTCGCCCAGGGTTTCCACGTTTTTTCCCATGGTCTGCATACCGAGACGTTTCCAGATCGGCAGGTTTTCGTACTTGGCGACAAGGTGATCGATGTCCTTGATTTTGCCCTGGAACTCACTCACCTGGGCCAGGAGCCGCCATTCCAGTAATTTGACTTCATCCAGGTCACGTTGTTTCTGCCCCTTGTAGGCCAGGACCGGGATGAGTTCCCGGAATCGCTCATATTTTTGGCGAAGCGCATCCTTATGTGACCGGGACTTGGCGAAGAACTTGTGCATTTGCGCTTCGAATCCCAATTCGCCGAGCGGAACCCCTTCGGCTTGCTTGAGCACCGGGACTTCGTAGCGGCTCAACAGGCTGTGAAAGGGCAGGGCGGCATTCCGGAGGGTTTTGGCCAGGAATCCGAGCAAGCGATCCACGGCGTCGTGCGTCGGCGCCACGAGCAGCACGCGTTTATTCTGTCGCATCAAGTTCACCGCCAGGGTGCCGAGTTTGGTCCAGCGAGCGGCTTGGTCGTCTTGCCACACGGTGGACAGCACGGCAGCCGACGCCCCGCTTCTGGCAGAGGCATGGGCTTCACGGTGCTCAGGGTCCAACCAGGGCACCAGCCGTTCGGCAGGCCCCAGGGCGTAGGATTCCGGATGTACGGCCATATCGTCCAATCGCTCGGAAGCCAGGCGAAAGAACTCCGCAGTATCCGTCACGAGCGTATTGTCACCCGTCGATTGCCCCAGCGTGTACAGGGTTTGCACGAAGGCGGCGTTGTCCTGGCGGTGAAGCATAAAGCCGGCCGTGGGTAAATCCACGTCTCCGGGAGGCACGATGGTGACGGGCACGTCTTCGAGAAACGTGGTTTCCGGAGGGACCTCCATGGAATACAGGTGCAGGGCGCCGGACGTGCCGATTTTTTGGGTCGTGCGGGATTCGATCAACGCGTCGAGCGCCACCGCGGCGTCTTTGTGGTTCGCCAATTGGGCGGCAAAAGTCTGGAGGAGGTCCGGCAGTTTCATGGCTCGCGGCTCGGATCGAGTGCCTGCTGTATGCAAATGGCCACGCAGCCCAGTCCACCGGTGATGGGGCGTCGATCGTAGGCGCATCCACGATGCTCGGCGCAAGCCGTGACAAAAGGCACGTGTCGCGCGAAATCCAGGTCGGCGAGCACCCGGGCTTGCAGGCGATCATCATCCAGCACCGACAGAATCAGGACACGGCTATGGTGGTCATCCTCCAAAATGGCGGATTGCGGCGATGGCGCGATCCTGGCGCGCGCCGCTTGAACGTTCGGCAACTCCACGACCTCTTTGACCAGGGATTTCGGAGGATGAATCGCCCGTTGACTCAGCCGGACGTTTAACCCGGAATTCTCAGCCGCCGCCTGCGCCCGGACCACATTTTCGTCTTGTTGATCGACGAACGTATGAGCCATGACCATGGTCAAGGCCAGACAGCCCATGCTCAGAGACCACATACCTGTGTGACGCGGCATGCAGGCATTGTAGTGGACGTTTGCCGGACGTGTCCAGCATGAGGGGATCAGGTCGCGGTCAGGGACAGGCCTTATGCAGCTTGGTCCCCCCATCGGCTCGCCTGCGGGCTGGCGCCCTTGTCTTGCCGACTCCCCCTCAAGGGGGGAGTGATGAAGGAAGCGCGATGCGATAAGGTATGTCCTTGCCACCGAGCAGGGATTACGCCGTGATATTTGCGCCAAATTGACATTTCCCCCATGTGGACCTTATGATGCTATCCCTTCGATAGAGAAAGGGAGGCAGGGTGACGATGAAGGTGATACTTCAAGAAAATATCGAGAGTTTGGGGTATATGGGAGACGTGCTCGACGTGGCCGACGGGTATGCGCGGAATTTCTTACTCCCCCGTCAAAAAGCATTGGAGGCCAATCCCCGCAACGTGAAGGCCTTGGAGCATGCCAAACGGGTGACGTCCCATAAGGCGAAGAAGGTCGAACAGGACATCCAGGATCTGGCGACGAAATTGTCCAAAGTCTCGCTCACGTTTCCGGTCCAGGCGGGCAAGGATGACAAGCTGTTCGGGTCCATTACCGCAAAGGATCTGGAAACCGGGTTGTTGGCCGAAGGATTCGACGTGGACCGCCGAAAGATTCAATTGGCGAATCCTTTGAAAGAGTTGGGCACGTGTACCGTCGGCATCAAGTTGCATCGAGACATTATCGCGAATGTGTCCGTCTGTCTTGTCAAGCAGGATGGAGAGGCCGGACCGGAACCGGACCCCCGAGCACACAAGGCGGGGACTTCGGCTGAGGGCCTGGTTGATGAAGCTGCGACCGACGAGGCCGTTCCTCCCACTGAGTCCCGGGACGAGTAATGGCCTACGTCGTCGGGACCCTGAAAGCGGTCAAACAAGAAGATCCTGAGATCTACGCGGCTTTCCGCGCCGAAGAGAAACGGCAGCGTGACAAGTTGGTGTTGATCGCGTCGGAAAATTATGCGAGCCCTGCCGTCCTGGCCGCGCAGGGGTCGCTGATGACCAACAAATATGCGGAGGGGTATCCACGGCTGCGCTATTACGGCGGCTGCCAGTACGTGGATGCCGTCGAAGAACTGGCCATTGCGCGGGCCAAGCAGTTGTTTGGCTGTGAGTACGCCAACGTCCAGCCGCACTCGGGTTCCACCGCCAATATGGCGGCGTACCTTTCGGTCTTGAAACCCGGCGATACCATCCTGGGCATGGCCCTCTCGCAAGGCGGCCATCTCACCCACGGCAGCAAGGTCAATTTTTCGGGAAAGCTGTTTCAGGCCTTCTCCTACGGAGTCGATCGCGAGACCGAACTGATCGATTACGACGCGGTGCAGCAAAAGGCGGAAGAAGTTCGCCCGCGTATGATCGTCGTCGGGGCGAGCGCCTATTCGAAAGTCATCGACTTCCCGCGGTTTCAGGAGATCGCGAAGTCCGTGGGGGCGTACCTGTTGGTCGATATCGCACACATCTCCGGCTTGGTGGCCACGGGGTTGCACCCCAGCCCGGTTCACTATGCCGACTTTGTCACCACCACCACCCACAAAACCCTGCGCGGGCCTCGCGCCGGCATGGTGATGTGTAAAGAAGAACACGCGCAAGCCGTGGATAAAATCGTGTTTCCCGGGCTGCAAGGCGGGCCACTCATGCACGTGATTGCGGCCAAGGCCGTGGCGTTCAAGGAAGCCCTGGCCCCGAGTTTTACCGCCTATCAACAACGAATCCTGGACAATGCCAAAGCCGTGGCGGACGGGTTCATGGCGCGGGGCTATCACGTGGTGTCCGGCGGAACGGATACCCACCTGTTCCTGCTGAATCTCAATTCCAAAGGCGTGACGGGGAAAGATGCCGAGGCGGCGCTTGACGCCTCGGGGATCATCGTCAATAAAAATGCCGTACCGTATGATGAACGACCGCCGGCGGTGGCCAGTGGCATTCGAATCGGGACGCCCATCGTGTCGACGCGAGGGATGGGAGTGCCCGAGATGTCGCAAATCGTGGCGTGGGTGGACGAGGTGTTGCAACGTCCCACGAGCAAACGAATCCAGAGCCGGATTCGCAAGGAAGTCAAGGCGCTGTGCTCCCGTTTCCCGGTCTTTTCGGACTCGTAACCCGCATCTATCATTTCAGAGCCTGTCCAGAGCATAGCGAAGAAACCAATGAGGAATCCGCCGTCAGCCACCAATCTTCCGGGCGGTGAGACGGATGCTCCTACATTGGGAACGCGCGGAGGTGTTCCAGACCCGGCATGAAATGCCCATTCTGTAATCGGCTCGACGACAAGGTGATTGATTCCCGCACGGCTCGGGAAGGCGAGGTGATTCGCCGGCGCAGGGAATGTTTCGGATGTCGTCGCCGCTTTACGACCTATGAACGGATTGAGGAAAATCTTCCCACGATCGTCAAGAAAGATAACCGGAGGGAAACGTTCGACCGTGCCAAAGTCATGGCCGGGCTGAAAAAGGCGTGTGAAAAGCGGCCGATCAGCAGCGCCGCACTCGAAGCCGCGGTGGACCGGATTGAAAAGCGCCTGCAGGATTTGGGTGAATCGGAGATCCAGGCCCTCGTGATCGGAGAAGAAGTCATGCGGGAACTCCACGAGTTGGACCAAGTCGCCTACGTGCGGTTCGCTTCCGTGTATCGCGAGTTCAAGGACATCGATCAGTTTATGGAAACGATCAAATCCCTGGCGCAGGATCGGGGAACCACCTGATGTGCAACGACCCTTCGCTTCCCTCAGGGCAGGCGCCAGAGGGTTTCTCCCTTTTGTAAAGGGAAGTCAGTGGGGTAGAGGTACCTATGCCCACCACTAGCCGTTCCGTTCAACGAGCCCGATCTTCTCGGGCGCCATCCACCGTTCCCAGACAGAAGTCCAAACCGGGGCCCAAACCGGTGCGCCGGCGAGCCGCTCCCGCCACACGGGTGGCGATCCTCGGAGGGGGACGCGGCGGGCGGGCCTTGTTGGAGATTTTCGCGCAAGACCCGCTGGCCCGTATCGTTGGATTAGGGGAGTCCAAACCGCGCACGCTCGGGACCAAGCTTGCCCGGCAGTTGGGGGTTCCCGTCACGAAGGACTATCGTGAAATTCTGAACATGAAGGAAGTGGACCTGATCATCGACGTGACCGGCAGTCCGGAAATCGAGCGGGCGCTACAGAAAATTCGCAAGCCGAGCGTGGCGATCATCGGCGGCGCGAGCGCCAAGTTCATGTGGCAGTTGATCGATGCGCGGATCCGGGCCACGACGGAAATCGAAAAAACCCTGAGCCGGTACCAATCCTTGTTCAGGCGGTACGTGAAAGAGGAAGCCGAGAGCGCGGTCGATGAAGAGCGGACGCGCATCGCCTGTGAAATCCACGATGGGTTGGTGCAAACGCTGGTGGGCGTGAATTTTAAGATGGAACGTTGCGGGGACCTGATTCAGGAGGAACCGGCCAAGTGCTTTACCCTGCTGAGTGAGACCAAGCACCAGCTCAAGCACGGCATTCAGGAAGCGCGACAAGTGGTGTTCAACTTGCGCCCCGGTCAATATGAGCAGTTGGATCTGCAGTCGGCGCTGACCAATTATCTCGATGCGTACAAAAAACAACATCGTGTCCAGGTCGCCTTCTCCCATACGGGGAGCGATGCACGCTTGCCGGCCAAGACGAAAGTCTTTGTGTTCCGAATCATCCAGGAAGCCCTGCAAAATTCGTCCAAGCATGCCAAGGCGTCGAAGGTTGTTGTGGAATTGAGCATTCACCCGCATCAGCTCTCCGCCGTCATTCGCGATAATGGGAGCGGGTTCGACGTGCAGGCCGTGTTTCAGAACCCCGACAAGTGGGATCACTTTGGATTGCGCGGGATGACAGAGCGGGCCAAGTTGCTCAACGGCGAAGTCTCGTTGGAGTCCCGCAAAGGCGAGGGGACGACGGTCGCGGTTTCCATTCCGTTGACCAGAAAGGATAGCGCACGAAATGGCAAAAAAAATTAAGGTGCTGATTACGGACGACCACCGTGTCGTGCGTGAGGGGCTGTCCGCTATTCTCGAGACCAAAGAAGATATTCAAATTATCGGCGAGGCCAAGGACGGCGGCGAAGCCGTGGAAAAAGCCAGGCAATTACTGCCCGACGTGATCCTCATGGACGTGAGCATGCCGGGTATGACGGGTGTGGAAGCCACACGGATCATTAAACGGGAAATGCCGCATATCGGGATTATTGCCCTCACGATGTATGAGGATCATCAATATATTTTCGACCTGGTCCGGGCCGGCGCCACGGGCTATCTGCTCAAAGACTCGGATTCCACGGAAATCATCGCGGCCATTCATGCCATTTTCCGTGGTGAATCGCTGATCCATCCGTCGGTGGCGAGCAAAATTTTAACCGAATTTTCCTTGTTGGCCGAAGGCAAAGGCAAAAAGAAGTCCTTACTGGAACACGATCTCACGGAGCGCGAGATTACGGTCCTGCGCTTGGTGGCGGATGGAAAGACCAACAAGGAAATTGCCAACGTCTTGGATCTCAGCGAGAAAACCGTGAAAAACCACGTCCGCAACATCTTCCACAAGCTCCACGTCTACGATCGGACGCAAGCCGCGATTTTAGCCATCCGAAAAGGCATCATCGAACTCGAACCGCACCCCTGACCGTGCTTAATACGAAAAGAGCTTTCTAGAATCCTCTCCACTGGCGGGAGAGCCTGTCCTGAGCTTGTCGAAGGGGGCAGGGTGAGGGGGCATAGCCGTAGTAGCCCGACAGCGGGGCGGTTTTGGTTACGTAGAACGCGACTCCACGACAAGTTCACGACCAAGCATCCGCAGGGCCTTGTGAATGCGGGTTGTCACGGTGCCGTGGCGCGGATCAAGCATGCGGCGTATCACTTTGTCGTCAACGCCGAAACGTTGAGCCAAGGCCACGCGAGACAACCCGCTCTTGCGGAACGCGAGGACAAGCGCGGCTTTTGCCGCCATATCCGCGGGGACGGCAATCCAATCGTTCAGGTGTTGATGAAAGTTGTGAGCCGTTGTGCCAGGGCGTTGAAGTCTTCGGGGCATTTTTGGCGAATTGCAGGTATGTTGCGTGCGGCCTCTTTACCCAGCACCTCGCGGCCTTCACCGGGAGTGCTGACAATGCCACGTTGTTTGGCCAAGGGATTGAAGTAGTTCTCTTTGACGGAGACCTCCGCACGAACATCTTGCCAACGCCAATCTTCAGGCAAGTCCATGCCAGCGAGAAGCCAGGTTTCAAGCTCCTCCCATGCATTCTCGGCAAAGAAGGTTCGTCCGGTGCCGAACTCCTCTTCCAGGACATTAAGGCGCTGGCGACGATTTGTAACACCATCGCGGTCGACGCACAGGATGAAGATATCCGTCATTCCGTCATAATGGCTAACGACCTCTGCAATGCGTTCTGATTTCATCGCCTCGCCAATGCCGCCAAGCAAGGGTTTTTTGCAGATCTCGATATGCGCACGTGGTTTGCCAATGGCTCGAAAAAGACCGGAGAAAAGTGGTTTCAGGATAAATTGATCCTTGCGGAAATCTTCTGGAATGATAAGGACGTTCACCTTTCGTGGTCCTCGTCCTTTCCCTCGGTGAAGGTAAGCGCGGTTTCCATCCAGTTTTCGGCAAGCAGTCGTCCCAGTCCGCCTTGAGACGTTCGCAGGTCCCGGGCATTGGGTAGTTGGGCGACGGGGCGGATGACGGCGTCGTGTGAGTCTTCGAGACGGCAGACGACGGACAAGTGCTCGAACGTGTCGTCGTTGACAAAGGTCAACATGTCCGGCGAATGGGTGGTCGTGATGACTTGGATACCACGTTTTGCGGCTTGCTTTTCGATCAGTTCAAGTACAAGCCACTGTCGCGCCGGATGAATGCCGGTATCGATTTCCTCGAAAAAATACACGCCAGCCGGATTCTTGCCCAGCAGCGCGGTTAATACGGCAAGAAAACGTAGCGTCCCGTCCGACGCGCTGTAGGCGGATACTTTTTTGTCGTTTTTTTCCCGAATCGTAAGATGGACCCGACCGCTGGGGTCGAGCGGAAACTCGAAATCATCCACGTCCATCGGCGTGAGTTCCCGAACCCAACTCGCCAGGGTTTCCGCCTGCTCGGCGTCGGCGCGTATTTCCTGTAGTGCCGTGGGTAAATTATCGCCAAAGTCGCCTAACACGGTCGCACCCGGGAAAGAGGGCTCTCGCATCCGCTCCGGCAACGGGTCCAAAAAACGTATGTCGGCAAGGACGGAGCGAAGGGCTGTAGAGTGTTGATCGTTCAAGAATCGCCTCGTTCTGCCGGGCATGACGTATTGGGTCAGGACCGGTTGGTCGGTGGCAGCCTGGAATTCCGGTTCGGAACTCTCCTTGACCGTGACCGATAGGGAGTCGTGAGGATGACTTGCCGTGTAGTAACCCGGGCCACTGGCAATGTAAACCACCCCCGATTCGGTTCGGAGTTTTTCTTCCCGCACCCTGAATGGACCAAGTTCGTCAGGTATGTTGCTGTCAGGATCACCTTCCATGAAGCGTCCCACCGTAATTGAGTAGCGCAATTGAGTTCCGTTCAGGTTCAGTTCGACCTCAAGAGAGAACGATGATTCTCCGCGACCGGAGGGAGGTGATTGGCGGACGATTTCATTCGTGGCACCGCGAATCGGTTCCCATTCGCGTTGACCGCCAGGGCCGTATTTGCCGCCGATGATTTCGGCCAGGGTATAGCCACGGCCGATGCCATGCAGGAAGCGGAACGCGTCGCGGACGTTGCTCTTGCCGCTCGCATTGGCGCCCACGATGATTGTGAACGGACCAACGCGAAGCGTTTCATCGGCAAAATTCTTGAAATTTACTAGTCGAATTGACGTAATCATCGTCTTTCCTCAGACTGACTGTCTTGGATTCCTTCCGTGCAACGTCTCTGGCAGAAACGGACCACCTGTTCCGTGCTGCCCCAATCGTTTTCATGTCACTCCTCCATCTGAAAACACATCTTATAGACTACTCATGAAATTTGTCCATTGACTCAGTGTAAACCAAATGCATGTACAAAGACACTGGATTCCCGATTAAAGCTGTCGGGAATGACGGCGAGAGACGGTTGTCTCGCTTGCGACGCGTTTCCGGTTAGTGCTACCATTCTTCACAGGAAAAGGAGCGCGTAGTATGGCCAATGTGACGTTGTTAGTGTCTTCGACGTGTTCAGCCTGTCCTTCCGCCAAGAGCTTGTGGAAGCAACTACGGGTGAAGCACAGTTTCAGTTACCGGGAAATTGATATCAGTACCGCGGATGGTCAGGAACTGGCTGACCGCCACGCGGTGAGAGCCGTTCCGGCCACGATTATCAATGGGCGACTCACCTTCGTCGGCGTGCCATCGAGGCAAAGCGCGGAAAAAGCGTTGAGTCAACGCCGGGGTTAACCTTTAAGCACGCGGCATGGGTTATTGGGGATTTTTGATTCAGGATTTCCAATCCACGATGGATTTTTGATTGTGGATTCTGGATTGTGGATTTTTCATTCCCAGTTCTCAATCCAAAATCCGCAATTCGCAATCCACAATGTTCCCGCGTCATAGGTCCTCCCAATGAGCACCTCCCTTCCATTCGGGATGGATGAAGAGGATCTGGATCTTGAGCTTCCGGTCCTCCCTCCGCGACAAGCCGCCGCCGCGCCCGACTGTCCGTTCTGTGGAGAGCCCATGACCTTCATCGATGCCGAATGGGGCTGTGCGGATTGTAACGGGGAACTGATCGGTCCGGAAACGGGCTAAGCAAGCGCAGGTTCATGCCCCCTTTCCCATGACGCGTATCCCTGTGCGTCGATGCTCTTCGTCAGTCTGCCATGCTGCACGTCGTTACGGGTCTCTTTCATCCTGATCTTGAACAAGCCCTGGCTTCCGACCTTCGTTCGTTTACCGCCCCGCCCTCTCCGCCGTGCCTGATCCTCGTCCCCTCTGAAAGTTTACGCACGCACCTCAAATGGGCTCTTTGTACAGAGAAGCGCCAGCCGCTGTTCAACGTCCATCTCTTGACGTTCCACCAGTTGGCCGTGCGGGTGCTGGAAGAACAGGGCCATCAGGTGGCAGCCCGGCTGCGAGGTGAGTCTTTTTTTCGGGAATGGGTGCATCAACGGCTGCGCAAGCAAGAGGCTGACCTCGCCGGGCTTAACGAACTGGCCTCGATGCCCGGCGGCTGGTCGGCGCTCTGGGCCACGCTCAAGGATCTCAAGGACGCGAGAGTGGACGCCGGTGCGGTGCTGGAGGCGTTCAGCCAGAGCCCGTTCGCAACGGCTCGCAGGCTGCAATCGGTCATCCACCTGTACCAGGCATGGTGCGACGACCAAAGCCGTTACGCGTTGTATGACCATGACGACGTCGCGGTGTTGGCGCTGGACCTGGTGTCCGCTTCATCGTGGCTTCGGCAGCAGGCGCATATTGTTTACTATGGATTTTATGATTTGACCCAAGGGCAACTCGATCTCTTTCAAATGATCGTCAGGCAATACCCCGCCACGCTGTATTTTCCGCTACTCGATGGCCATCCGGCCTTTCGGTTCGCCCAGCAGTTTTTCGATCAACACGTCCGCGGGCTGGCGGCCGGACCGATCGAACACAGGGTCGGGACCGCGTCTCCGTTTCGACACTTGTTCGATCCCGAGCAAGGGGACCGGTCCTCAAAATCCGCAATCCGCAATCCGCAATCCGCAATCCACAATCAAAAAACCACCATCCAGTCCTGCCGTCTCGTGACGGTGTCCGGAGCGAACGACGAGATTGAAGTGGTGGCCAAAGAGATCCTGGCCCTGGTACACGAACGGCGGGTTCCTTTTCATGACATCGGAGTGGTCGGGCGAACGTTAGCCGGATACGAAGACGTGCTGCCCCGCGTCTTTTCGGCGCACGGCATTCCCTTTCAGGCGACCCTGCGCCGGCCCTTGAACCAGTGTCCGTTTCCCCAAGTCCTGCTGCGCCTGCTCGCGCTTCGTCATCCCGATACAGACCGGAACGCCACCTTTGACGTCTTGCATTCTCCCTTCGTGAATTGGCAGAACATCTGCCCCGATGTCACGACCCCGCGTCCCGACGTGTGGGAGCAGTTGAGCCGGCAGGTCGGAATTGAACAGGGTCTGCGGGAGCGTGAGAAATTGATCGGGTTTTTTGAGACCGGCGTCTCGATGCCGCGCAAGCGAAAACAGGATGAGGCCACGGTTGCCGGCGATGAAGTCCGAACCCTCTGGCATGTACTGGATCAATTGGACCGGGTTCTTGACGCGTTCCCGGAAGAGGCGAACTGGGACGTGTTCACGGATCGGGTCCTGGCTCTCATGGATGACGTACTGATAAGCCCGACATCGGACATTGAGGAACGGGCACCGGCAGTGAAAAATCAGCAATCCACAATCAGCAATCCACAATCCGAGGTGTCCCGGGCCGTGCAGGAATGTTTGGCGGAGATCCGGGCACTCACGGACGTCACTGGGCCGGTACAGTATGCGGAGTTTCTCTCGACGCTCAAGCGGTTCATGGAGGAACGGTTCGTGTGGAATGCGTCGCAACCGGAACAGGGCGTGGAGGTCATCGATGCCATGGCGGCCAGGGGTCTGTCTTTTCGCTACCTGTTCGTGATCGGGCTCACGGATCACGTCTTTCCCCGGCATATTCGAGAAGACGGATTTCTCCGCGATCCGGCGCGCCGGTTTTTGGATGCCAACCTGGGCTTCAAGGTCCAGGAAAAGGGCCGGGGCTATGACGAGGAACAATTACTCTTCTATCTGTTGATGCACGCGGCGCGGGAGGAGATCACGCTGGTGACCCAACGGTCGGACGAAGAAGGCCGGACGTCCGTCCCCTCCTGGTATCTCCAGGAAGTGGAGCGTTGCATGCCGGGTCTTGCCTCCATCGAGGTACCCAGGTCCGTACTTTTCAAACATCAGGCGGCTCCGTACGCAAATGAGGCGCTGTGGACTCCGGGCGAGCGACTCATCCAACACGTGTTGCATCGCCATCAGCCGAACCCGACACCCGCGTGGGACCCGGAGTGGTGGCGGGTGATGGAACAAGGGCTTGCGGCGCTGCGCGCTCAGGAGAACGAGCAGCCGCGCCTGAACGCCCACGACGGCCTGACCGGACCTCTTCCGGAATATTGGAAGTCCCTGACCCTGTCGGCGACCAGACTCCAACGCTATGCCACCTGTCCTTTTCAATATTTCGCCTTGGAGGTCCTGGGTCTCCAAGTTCCGAGGACCATGTCCTCCAGTCAGGGAGTGAGCGCGTTGGAGGTCGGCACGTTGCTTCACGGGATTTTACAGGAATGGTATCGCCGGTTGGATCAAAACGGATGGTTTGAACGGGCGGCTCCGGCGGATGGCAAACCCCTGGGCATCCTGAAGCAGGTGGCGGAGTCCGCGTTCAGGGAGTTTGAACGACAGAACGCGGTCGGGCCTGCGCTGTTGTGGGAGATGCGCCAGGAACAGATCACGGATCTTCTCCAACGGATCCTTGAACAGGATACGCGGGAACGGGGCGACGAATGGCTTCCGGTCCTGTTTGAAGTCCCCTTGAAAGGGGAGATGCCGGTCAAGGTGACCAAGGGAACGACGTCGCTTCCCATGACCGGTCAACTCGACCGGGTGGATTGGTCGCCGTCCGGGCGCCGGTATCGAATCATCGACTATAAATTTACCGGAAGTCGCGTCATCACGGACAAGGCGTTGACCAGGGCAGTCGTGCAGGGAACTCGCCTGCAACCGTTGCTCTATATGGAATTGGCCGGGCAAGGCATTCCGCCGTTGTTGGTGCAACGGTTCGGTCAGGACGGGGAGGGCGTCGCCTGTGACGGCGTCTGGTTTTACGTTGTGGCCCCGCGGGAGCTTCCTGAAGAACAGGGGTTTGTGCCCGTGGCGTTTTCGGCAGACACGCGGGCCGGCGTGGCCCCTCAATTGGAAACCATGATGACGACGTTGGTCGAAGGGATCCGGCAAGGAAAGTTCTTTATCGTTCCGGGTCAGCATTGCGAGTGGTGCGACGTGCGGCCGGTATGCCACCGCACCCACCAGTCAAGCGCCCGGCGTGCGCGCGAGGATTACAAGCAGGTCAACGCGCATCGAAACATGCGCCGCCAGAAGCCGGGATGAAGAACATTTTTGATTGTGGATTGAGAATTTTGGATTGGAATTGGGGAAGGGCATTGTGAGTTGGGCATTGTGGATTTGGGATTGAGGATTTTGGATTGGAACCGGAAATGAAAAATCAGAAATCAGAAATCAGAAATCCGCAATCAGCAATCAAAAATCCAAAATCCACAATGCTGCCCGACAGCCACGCGCGTCATGGCGCCGTCACGGCGTCGGGGACCAACGTCGTGGTGACCGCGGGGGCGGGCACGGGCAAGACCTCCCTGCTCATCGACCGCATTCTCCACCTGTTGACCAGGCGCGATCATCCGCTGTCACTGACGCAGATCGTCGCCGTCACCTTTACCAACAAAGCGGCCAGTGAATTGAAACTGCGAGTGCGCCACCGGCTGCGACTCATGAAGGAACTTGCCACGGGCCTGGATGTCGAAGGGCAACCCCACGGTCACGAAATCCAGTCGATCCGGACGCTTCAGGAGTCCTCCGGTCTCACCGACGAGGAGTTGGCAACGGTGAGCGACGAAGCCATGCGCGAGGTGGAACGGGCGCAAATTGAAACGATTCACAGCTTTGCCGGCCATCTCTTGCGGTTGTATCCCGTGGAAGCCGGCGTCGATCCGTCGTTTCAGGAAGACGACGGCACACGATTTCAGGAGCATTTCAATCACGAGTGGGACCGGTGGGTGCAGCGCGAATTGGATGCGGGCGGACGCCGGCATGACGCATGGCGGCAAATCCTGACGCGCTACAGCCTGGATGACGTGAAAGAACTCGCGCGGGAGTTGACAGATGAATTGATCCCATTGCCCGGAGTCCTCAACCCGCAACGGGAAATGACGCCGCATCTTCGATCGTGGCTGGCGTCGTTACGCGGGCGCGGCTGCCTGTTGCAGGAGACGAATCAAGGGAACCTGAAGATCAATCGTCTGCTCGATGGCGCCGTCGCGTTGTTGGCGGACGTGGAAACGAAAGGAACGCCGCGGCCTGAAGACGCGGAGGGAAGCCCCGCCGCCACGGTGCTTGAACAGACGATTCCGCCGAAGACGAAGGACTGGACCGTCGAAGACTATGAAGAAGCCAAGGGGCTGATCAAGGTCGCACAGGCGATTCAACAATCGGATTCGAATTCGGTATGGGATACCGTGCAACTCCTGGCCCCATTCGTCTCCCGGTGCCGGACCTCGTTCGTGGAGAACGGGCTGGTGTCGTTTAATGGATTACTCGCGCGGGCGCGGGCCCTGCTTCGAGACCATCCGCGCGTGCGTGCCGAATTGAAGGAGCAGTATCAGACGATCATCGTGGATGAATTTCAGGATACAGATCCGGTCCAATACGAGTTGATCCTGTTTCTCGCCGAGGCGAAGGGCATGGAAGCGCGGGAATGGCATCGCGTGCAGCCGGAGCCGGGGAAATTGTTTATCGTGGGCGATCCCAAGCAATCCATTTATGCGTTTCGACGCGCGGATATCGAAGCCTACGATACCGTCGTCCGGCATCATATCCTGGCGGCTCAGGGAGTGCAGTATTCCTTGCAAGGGAACTTTCGAGCCCATGACCAGGTCCTGGGTCCGGTGAACCGCTGTTGCGCCAACTTGTTTCCGTCGGTCTCCGTCGAAGGCGTGCAACCGCATTATGAATCTCTCGTGCCCGTGCCGTCGGACTCGCCTCCCTTGCCCCGCGAACGGATGGAGCTTCGCGTCGTGGCTCTTGCGCAGGAGGACGCGGATGCGGAAGCGGCCAGTCGCGCGGAAGCGGACGCCCTGGCGCGCTGGTTACGGGAAGACGTCCTGGACAAGGAACATCTGCTCCTGGGCGGCCGGTCAGTGCCGGTCCAGCCGCGCCACGTGGCGATCCTGTTTCGGACCTTCGCCCATCTGCGAATCTGCCTCGAAGCTTTTCGGCGGCACCACCTGCCTTGCCTCACCGAAGGGGAAAGACACTTTTATGAACGCCAGGAAGTCATCGATTGCAGCCTCGTGTTGCGCCTCTTGACGGACCCTTGTGATGAACTGGCCGTAGTCGGGGTGCTGCGGTCTCCCTACGGCGGCTGCTCCGACGCGGAGATCGAATCGATCGTGCACCGGGGATTCCCTGATGATTGGACGCACGCGTCGTCCCTCACGCACCTGCCGCCGATTTTTTCGATCCTGCGTTCGTTGCGAACGGAGATACAATCGCTTCCGGTTCCTGAGGCCATCCAGCACGTGTTCCACACACTGCCCCTGGCTGAATTGGCTGCGGCTTCCCTTGACGGCGAACATGCCTTGGCAAACGTGTGCAAATTTCGGGATATCATGCTCGACCTGGCCACGGGATCAGGGTTGACGCTACGGGGAATCGTTCGCCAGTTGAAGGAATGGGTGGACGATCCCCCCGAAATGGGAGAACGGGCCATTGTCGAAGAAGGGTTGATGTCCCAAGGTCCGGCCGGAGCGATCCGGTTGTTGAGCATCCATAAGGCCAAAGGGTTGGAATTCCCCATGGTCATCCTGGCGGGCCTGCACAGGGACGTCACTCATCAAAAACCGCGGGTCTGGACGTCTCACGACTGGCTGACCGACACCGCAGGCCTTCGACTCGGTGAGGCGTCCGACCTCGGGGGAATTTATATAGAAGCCAAATTAGCCGAACGACAGCGAGCCGAACAGGTACGGTTGCTCTACGTCGCCATGACGCGCGCGCAACGGCGTCTCGTGTTGTCCGCGGCGCTGCACGGGAAAGGGACGATCAAAAAAGGGACGTTTCTGTCGTTAATCGCGAACGGCCTGGATCTGGATGTGCCGGCCATGGTCGAGGCGGCACAAGCACAGTCACCGAGCGAACACCTGGTCGAGAACGTAGCCGTGACCACGTCCGTTGTACCGGCTCTTCAGCCCGCGAAGCCTGTCCTGACCAGAGTCGAAGGGCCTGTCCTGAGCAACGTCGAAGGGAAGGCCCGGCCCGCTCAACCTACGTGGAAAGCGTCCCTGCCGGATCGTGCGGGATACCAAAGCCGATGGGACGAATGGATGCGGCAAAGGGACATTACCCGGAAGACCCCGCAGTTCCTCTCCGCGACGCAGATGACGGGCAACCCGTCGTTGCGCGCGGTTTCCATGCTTCCGGGGGAGTTGTCCGTAGAATTGCCGGGACAATCAACATTTCCGCCGCGCAAGAAGACGGCGTCGCCGCCCGGGTCACCGGATCGAAGCGCGGTCATCGGGACGCTTGCGCATCGCGTGTTGCACGGCTGGGATTTTGCCGCTGAGCCGGGCGCCATGCCGGCGTGGATCGAGGACTGTTGCCGGATATACCTTTCAGAGAGATGGGCCTCGGAGACGGACGGCGTGTGTGCGGAATTGCAGGAACTCTTCGCACACTTTGTCGAATCCGAACCGTATGCCATACTCCGGCAGGCGGAAATTCTGGGCAAGGAAATTCCCTTTGCGATTCCCTGGGAGAGTGAGGAGCCGGATGCGGGGCGTCTCTCGGCCCGCGTGATCGAAGGGGTGATCGACGTCATGTATCGCCGGGGCGAGCAGATTTGGATTGCCGATTACAAGACGCATCAGGTAGAGGAACACACCCTGGCGAACGTGGTTCAGGAATACCGGGTACAACTGGAGATCTATCGTCGAGCGGCAGCGTCGGCCTGGGGACGGAGCCCTGTCCGGGCACAACTTATATTCTTACGGAGTGGACTCGGCGTCGAGGTTTGAGTAGGATAGATAAACCCGACAACTCCCTCGCCCCTTGAGGGAGAGGGCTGGGGTGAGGGGACCCTTTTTTCCCCTCCTTTGTAAGGACGGGAACTTTTTCCGAAGGGGGAAAAGTTGGGAGGTAGAGAGTAGCGCAAAAGAATTCTGTCCCTTCAAACACGTGAGGAAAGGAGAACGTTCATGCCACCGAGCAGTTGGAAAATTGGATGCCTGATCTGCAGTCTCGTCTTTCTCTGTGCCTGCAGCAGCACGGGGAAAGCGAAAATCACAGCCTTGAATGCCCCGGGCGGGAGCAAGCCTGCGGCAATGTCGGCGGTGAAAGCAGGCAACCAGGCGTTTGCCGCCGGGCAGTGGGCGGTGGCCAAGCAGCATTACGAAAAAGCCATCGGCGTCCAGAAGACCTTGGCAGAGGCGCATTACAATCTGGCTCTGACCTTGGATCGCTTGGGACAGCGAAAGCAAGCCGACGTACACTATACCGAAGCCGCAAATTACGCTCCCGGCCATCAGGTCATTTGGAATTCACGGATTTACCGGCGGTATGGTGACGTAGAGACAAGCGGAGGAGGCGGCTTATCAAGCATCCCGGGCCTTGGAGGACTTGGCGGCATCGGCGGCGGCAGTCCTGGCGGGGCCCCACCCGGAGGATTTTAGACGATCTGTTTTCTTACTCCCTCTCCCCGTCGTGGGAGAGGGTTAGGGTGAGGGGGCTTCTCGCGGGTTGCCTGCGTTCTGTAGCCTCTCAGGATCATCGTGAACCCGAGGAGAATCATGGGAATGCTCAAAAGTTGTCCCATGGTCAGGGGACCCAGGATAAACCCGAGATGGGCGTCCGGTTCTCGAAAGAATTCGGCGAAGCTTCGAAAGAGACCGTACCCGGCGAAGAAACTCCAAAAGACCGTGCCGGGGGGCGTGGCTTTCCGGCCCAGGAACCAGAGGATCCCGAACAGGGCCGCTCCCTCCAGCGCCGCCTCGTATAATTGCGAGGGATGGCGACAGGCCGACCCGCCCCGCGGGAAGACCATGCACCAGCCAACGTCCGTAGGCCGCCCGTATAACTCCCCGTTGATAAAGTTTCCCAAGCGTCCCAGGCCCAACCCGATCGGAGTGACCTGCGCCGCCAGGTCCGCAATCGTGTATGGTGCGAATCCTTTCTTATAGCAGAAGAGCGAAAGCGCGATACAGACGCCGATCAACCCGCCGTGGAAAGACATCCCGCCTTCCCATACGGCCAGAATTTTCAGAGGGTTCTGCAGGTAGTATGCCGTTTTGTAAAAGAGGGTATAGCCCAAACGCCCTCCGAGAAACACGCCGAACGCGGCATAGACGATCATGTCGGACAACTGGGTCGCGCCTAACGGGACGTTCCGGCTGGCGGCCCGATGTTTGATCAGGAAATACGCCGCCAGCAGCCCCAGCAGGTACATCAGCCCGTACCAGCGAAATGACAGGGGTCCCAACCGAAAAAAGACCGGATCGATTTCGGGGAAGGAAAGAGAAACCCACAACGGAGGGATGTAAGAGTCCAAAACGGATATCCAGTCGAAAGAAGCGGCCCGATGACGATCCGGACCAATATAATGGGCGAACCCATCCTAGGGAGGCGTTGCCGGTTTTTCAAGGGACGCCACGCCCGCATGCTGAGCCGTTCACCTCTTCGTTGATCATTTCCCCCTCACCCCAGCCCCCTTCGACAAGCTCCCTTCGGCTACGCTCAGGACAGGCTCTCCCACCGTGGGGAGAGGGAGTCTCTTCCTTTCCCCTCCTTTGTAAGGAGGGGCGAAGGGGAGGTAGAGACTGCGGCTCAGGATGACCACGCCGGTGTTTCGTTCATGATGACGACAACACGATACAAGGATGACAGCCTTTGAGTATTTGCCTCCACAGTTGGTGACGGGGTAGAGTCTGTGAGAGTGGCTACGTGAAGACTGGAAACGCCTGTCCTGAGCCCGTCGAAGGGCCTGTCCTGAGCGTAGCGGTAGCGAAGTCGAAGGGGAGGATCATGATATGAGCGACGAGGCTCCAACGCACGCGACTCCGGGAACCCAGGAAGCCCAGGAGGCCGTGTTGCCCGGTGTTAAACATATTATTGCGGTGGCGAGTGGAAAAGGCGGAGTGGGCAAATCCACGGTCTCCGCGAATCTGTCCGTGGCGTTGGCGCAAACCGGCGCCAGAGTCGGGCTGATGGACGCGGATATTTATGGCCCGAACATTCCCATGATGATGGGCGTGCCGGAACCCCCGGAAAAAAAAGGCGACAAGATCAAGCCGGCTGAAGCGCATGGCGTGAAGATCATGTCCATGGGGTTCTTTGTGCCGGAAGAAACCGCCATCGTGTGGCGGGGCCCCATGGTGCATACCGCCATCCAGCAGTTTTTTCGTGACGTGCTGTGGGGAGAGTTGGATTACCTGCTGGTGGATTTGCCGCCCGGGACAGGCGATGCTCAACTGAGCCTCTCCCAAATCGTGCCGCTGACCGGCGTCGTCACGGTGACCACGCCACAGGAAGTGGCACTCTACGACGTGCGCAAGGGCCTGATGATGTTCAAGAAAGTGAACGTCCCTCTCCTGGGGGTGATCGAGAACATGAGTTTTTTCGTCTGCGGGCATTGCGGAGAACGAACGGAGATCTTCTCGTTTGCGGGGGGCGAGCGCGCAGCGAAAAAATTCGAGATTCCCTTCCTGGGTCGCATTCCCTTGGACCCGGCCATTCGCGAGGGTGGAGACGCGGGCATGCCGGTCGTCGTATCGGCTCCGGATTCCCCGCTCACCCTGGCGTTCCGGGGGGCGGTGGAGGCGCTGCAAACACGCGTCAAGGAACTCAGTGAATCGTCAGGGGCAACCCTCAGCGAGATGGTGAAGAAATTGAAAGAACCCATGGAATCATAAAAGATCGGTGGAGGATCTCAATGGCGGAAATGGTCAAAGTGGCGAACACGGATGAGGTGAAACCCGGAGAAGGCATTGTCGCCGAAGTCGAGGGCAAAGAGATTGCCGTCTTCAACGTCGATGGCACGTTTCATGCCATTGACAATACCTGTGTGCATCGTGGGGGGCCATTGGGCGAAGGTGAGTTGATCGGCGAAGTGGTCACCTGTCCCTGGCACAGTTGGGAATACAACGTGACGACCGGTGCCTGTGTCACGAGTCCGTCCGCATGCGTGGTCCGGTTTCCCGTGGTAGTGGAAGGCAACGACGTCAAGGTCGACCTCGAACCGGCTTCCCCGGCTTGAGTCAATCAGTCACTCCCGCCGCTCTTTTTCCCCTCCTTTGTAAGGACGGGAACTTTTTCCGAAGAGGGAAAAGTTGGGAGGTAGAGACATGTGTAGCGCCGTATATTGGGTCATGATCAAAGAACAACATGACTAACAAACCAAACCGCCTCAGCCGGCAGGAACCGATCCGGTTGCAGCGTCGTCCGCCCAGCTTGGCAAAGCTGGATATGACGAAGCACGTCGGCCGCAAGGAGTACGAGACCAAGCTGGCCCGGCTTCAGGTTCAGTTGAAGGAACTCTCGCTGGCCTACCAGTCCCAAAGCCGGCGCGCCGTGATCGTGTTGGAAGGATGGGACGCCGCGGGCAAGGGAGGCGTCATCCGGCGGATGCACTGGCCGCTCGATCCGCGCGGCCTGAAAGTCTGGCCGATCTCTGCACCCACCCCGGAGGAACTGGATCACCATTACCTGTACCGCTTCTGGACGCGCCTGCCACGGTCCGGGCAGCTCGTCATCTTCGACCGATCCTGGTACGGCCGGGTGTTGGTGGAACGGATCGAAGGCTATGCCACGAAGGCCGAATGGCAACGTGCCTACGGTGAGATCAATGAATTCGAGCGCATGCTCGACGACGACGGCGTCCGGCTCGTCAAGATCTTCCTGCACATCACGCCCGAGGAGCAACTCGCGCGATTCCAGTCGCGCTTCAATGACCCCCTCAAGCGCTGGAAGCTCTCCGAGGAAGACCTCCGCAACCGGGTCCGCTGGGCCGACTATGAGGTAGCGATTGAAGAAATGTTCCAACGAACCTCGACCGTCCGGCGGCCGTGGATCGTGATTCCGGGCAACAGCAAGCATTACGCTCGGCTTGCCGCGATCGGCGCCATCGTCAAACAGCTGGCGGATGGAGTGGACCTGGCCCCGGCCGGCCTCGACCCCAGCTTCGAGCAGCGGGCCCGCAAGCACCTCGGTCTCCACCAGCCCTCCGAACGAAAAGGGCGATAACGTCGCCCGGTCATGCTATAAGACGACCATGGAAGAACAGCCCAGGCTTGGCTCCGGGCAAGGCGCCGCATGGTACCGGGTCGTTCTCGCGTTCGCCGCCTTTCTGATACTCGTGAACGGCGATCCTGCGAGGGCGGGAAGCGACGATACCGCTCTTGATTTCGAGTGGGCGGAGACCTACGCCGGCGTCTTCGCAGGCTATGGGCGCATGAATACCCGGCTCGTCGACGTCGACGGTTTTGCCAACTGGGGCAATCCCGGTTCGGGTTCCAATTACAACGACGACGGGTTCGCCGGCGGCGTGCTTGTCGGGAAGAAGTTCGGGATCGGCCGTGTGCCTTTCAGGATCGAAGTCGACGGCACGTTCGGTGACCTGTCGGCGGACACGAACACACTCGATCCCGAAGGGCTGGACGAGACCGCGAAGGCGGAATTTCGCTGGAGTATCACGACACGCGCCGGCATTGAACAGGCCATTGGGCAGACAACTTTCTTCGCCACCGGCGGGTTGGCTATTGCCAGGATTGCCAATTCGGTCACCGATATCGACTTCCCCCCGACGCGTGTGGACCCCGACGATTCCTTTCGCGACAGTTCAACGGAAATCGGTTGGGTCATCGGAGCCGGGGTCGAAACTCCGTTGGCTGCTGACTGGATATTGCGCTTCGAGGGCTCATACCTGGATTTCGGATCGAGTAGCTATAACGTGAACCGCTCCGGCAACAATTCTTGTGGCCCGGGCAATCCCCGCAGACCCTGCCCATACCACGTTGAACACAACCTGACCCTCGTCCGCTTGGCGATCATCCACCCGTTCAGTTGGTAGCGTTTGCCCGGCAGCGGCATTGACTTTAGACTCGCCTCAATAGCAATCTGCTGAAAAGGTTAAGTGGTGATAGTCACTGGCGGTAGTACGGAGTATCCTGACGGTCTGTTGACGAAGCAGGTGCAGCGCCGTAGGTCGGATTAGCGAAGCGTAATCCGACAATCAACTGGAAACAGCATGCGAACCGGAAGCCGAAGACATTTGCACAACGTGGCATCATTTCGGATAGCCGCCTCAATAGCGACGTGCCTTTACGGTCGAGACCATGACGCCGGGTGAGTTCATCGCCAAGTGGCGGGCATCAGAACTCAAGGAGCGCTCGGCTTCGCAGGAACACTTCATCGACCTGTGCCGGCTCTTGGACGAGCCGACGCCGGCGGAGGCCGACCCGACCGGCGAGCAGTACTGCTTCGAGCGCGGCGCTCGCAAGGACACCGGCAGTGACGGCTGGGCCGACGTATGGAAGCGCCATCATTTTGCCTGGGAGTACAAGGGCAAGCACGCAGACCTCAATGTCGCCTTCAATCAGTTACGGCAATATGTACTCGCCCTTGAGAATCCTCCGCTTCTGATCGTCTCGGACATGGTGCGGTTCCGTATTCGCACCAACTGGACCAACAGCGTGAGCGAAACGCACGAGTTCGTATTGGACGATCTCGCGGACGCAGCCGTGCGAGACAAGCTCAAATGGGCGATGTCCGACCCGGAACGGCTGCACCCGGGCGAGAGTATACAGGCACTCACCGAGCGCGCGGCGGCAACCTTCGCCTCATTGGCGCAATCGTTGCGGGAACATGGTCACGCGCCACAGACGGTGGCGCATTTTGTCAACCGGCTGGTGTTCTGCATGTTCGCCGAGGATGTGGGCCTTCTGCCCGACAACATGTTCACCCGGATGTTGGAACAGGCGCGGAAGCGGCCGGAGGACTTTGCTGTCTTGGCGAGGGACTTGTTCGGGGCGATGTCCACCGGAGGCCGGATCGGGTTCGAGGAAGTGGCATGGTTCAACGGCGGGCTGTTTAGCGACAATACCGCCTTGCCATTGGACAAGGACGAGATCGAGATAACACTCAAGGCGGCAATGCTCGAATGGTCGGAGATCGATCCTTCGATTCTGGGCACGCTGTTCGAGCGCGGCCTCGATCCGGACAAGCGCTCGCAACTTGGGGCGCATTACACGGACCGCGACAAGATCACACGAATCATCGATCCGGTGATCGTCCGGCCCTGGCTTGCCGAATGGGAGACGATAAAGGCCGAGATCGCCGCCATGCTGGATCGTGCGGATGCGGCCAAGTCAAGAGCAGCGGGAACGCGACAGCGCGGGCAAGCAGAACGCCTGCTGCGCACCTTCCTGGAACGACTGGGCGGCTTCACTGTGCTCGACCCGGCGTGTGGCTCGGGCAACTTCCTCTATCTGGCCCTCCAATCGCTCAAGGATTTGGAGCACCGGGTACAGTTGGAAGCCGAGACGATGGGCCTTCAACGCGGCTTTCCTCGGGTCGGTCCCGCCAACGTCAAAGGGATTGAGATTAATGCCTACGCCGCGGAACTGGCACGGGTGTCTGTTTGGATCGGCGAAATCCAGTGGATGCGCCGCAATGGATTCAACGAGTCCCGCGATCCGATACTCAAGCCGCTGGAGACCATCGAATGCCGTGATGCGATCCTGACACCAGATGGCGAAGAACCGGAATGGCCGAAGGCCGACGTGGTGATCGGCAACCCACCGTTTCTGGGCGTGCAACGTTTTCGGAGCATGCTTGGCGACGTATACACGGAAAGGTTGAGGGCGGCATATGAGGGCTACGTTCCGGGCAACGCCGATCTCGTGTGCTTCTGGTTTAGTAAAGCGGGCAAGTTGGTGGCAGAGGGGAAAAGCATCCGCGCCGGCCTCGTCGCCACCAATTCAATTCGCGGCGGTGCCAACAGGTCTGTCCTTGATCGCATCGTCAGCCAATCGGCCATCTTTGAGGCTTGGTCCGATGAGCCGTGGGTGGTTGATGGCGCGGCGGTGCGGGTTTCACTGGTTTGCTTCGCGCCTGAAGACGCAACGATAGTTCATTTTCTGGATGGCAAGGAAACACCACAAATCTGCTCGGACCTCTCGGCGGGGAGTGCTGGTTTCGTTCAAGTCGTTCCGTTGACGCGCAATGGCGATGTCTCGTTTAGGGGGACCACCAAAAATGGTCCCTTTGATATTCCCGGCGAGCTTGCAAGGGAATGGCTGTGTCTTCCCACCAACCCGAACGGGCGCCCCAATTCCGATGTTCTGAAACCGTGGATCAACGGCATGGATGTGACCCGACGCCCGGCGGGTAAGTGGGTTATCGATTTTGGAGATACGATGAACGAAGCTGAAGCGGCATTATATGAGGCACCTTTTACCTATACCGCCGAAAACATCCGGCCTACTCGCTGGCAAAACCGCGTTGCAAAGCTCAAGGATTTCTGGTGGCGGCATGAACGATACCGACCGGAGATGTGGCGTCATGTTGTCAAACTGTCACGCTATATTGCTACATCCATGGTCGCAAAATACCGCCTGTTCGTTTGGTGTGATTCTCGCATCTGTCCAGATCAACAACTGATCGTCATTGCGCGCGATGATGACACGACCTTCGGCATTTTGCACAGCCGGTTTCACGAAGCGTGGTCATTGAGACTTGGCACCAGCCTGGAAGATCGTCCACGCTACACGCCGACGACCACCTTTGAGACCTTTCCCTTTCCTGACGGCCTCTCATCCGATGTTTCCGCTGCCGACTATGTGGACAACCCACGTGCCATTGCCATTGCCGAAGCCGCACGGCGGCTGGTCGAACTCCGCGATCGCTGGCTCAATCCGCCCGAATGGGTGGAGTGGATGGATGAACCTGTCCTCGGCTATCCCAAGCGCCCGGTACCCCGTGACGAAGCAGCAGCCAAGGAACTCAAGAAGCGCACGCTCACCAACCTCTACAACACCCGCCCACAATGGCTCACCGACGCCCATGCGAATCTTGACGCCGCCGTTGCTGCGGCCTATGGCTGGGCTGCCGACATTTCTGCGGACGACGCGCTACGGGAATTGCTTGCAATGAATTTGGAAGGTAAAAATAGTGACTAAGGAAAATGCAGAACGGCTCATACAAAGATTGATTGACAATCTTCCTTATAGATACAAAGCAAAATTAGTGAATGGGCTTCTCCAACTGTCTACACACAAAGCGCGAAGCAGGTTGGCTGGATCCGGTCCGATCATGGTTCTTATCGACAATTCCGTTCTCGGTCATGGAAGAACACATGAGACGGTCGTCCATATGCAAAAGATAAATTGGCCGCCTGGTGGCGAACCTGGAGAGGTTCCAATAATCTATCGGGCTCCCATCGATTTCACACAGAAGGATAGAGAATTGGTGTACCGGAACATCAGGTATTTGCCTGGCATCGCGCATTTGGCTCGCCTCGGTTTTTTGATGTTGAGAACATCCTGTGAATTGCTGAGTGAGCGGAATCATCAGCCAATTGGTAGATTTCAGGGCAAGAAGGGTTTGTTTGACTATTCGCTTCTTGAAAATACTAATATTGAATCTGTAGATGGATACGATGTCCCCGATTGCGATTTGAAATATTTTTCGAACAACCCAACGGTGGATAAATTTATTTATTCCACCGATATAGACCCTTTGGGGATGTATCCTGAAAATAAACAAAAGCAACGGGATAGGGTTTCTCGGTCGAACGATCCTCTCTATAAAGGGTTGGCAAGGATTCTACCGAAAAAGGCGAATTTGGATGCTTGGCATATCCGCACGGCTGAGGTACATGGATTGTTCTGTTTTCTAACGATGGATTTCAAGCTTCGGAACATTATCGAACAGAAAAAGAAAAAAGAGCCAATTTCATCTTTGCGTACCATGGTGCTGACGCCGAAAGAGTTTGGGCAACATATTGGCCTATGGCCAATTGAGCCTCAAATTTGCGAGTTAGCAGAGAGCGATGCCGCACAATCGAGTGCGAGGCTTCGAGAAAGCCTTCAATGAATGGGTCACTTAGTCGATTATTGCGCGGGCCGTATACCGACTTGCTCACACCAAAATCAAGTTGCTCAGGCCCTCGCCATTCCGTTTTTCCGTCGCCCTCGACGACACCGTGGCCATCGCCTACGGCTGGCGCGCTAGTATTCCCGACAACGGTGTGCTATTGAAACTGCCGGAGATGAACCTGGGGCATGAGGAATGATGAGTTGGCAATATTCGGGATTGGGAACGGGATTGAGATTTATGCGTCTTGCATCTCAGTTAAAATAAGGTCCACATGTTAAGCTCATAGTGGATATTTGATGGCCAAATACAATAAGAGAATACCGACCTCTTTTGACTTGTTTAAACCAATCAGAAAAGGTTCTTGCACAGAATTTGCCAACAATGCTTTGGGAAGCATTGAGCGTTTGAAAGATGAAGGAAGGAAATATTTCGAACAGGATTCGGCTATGGGGAAGAAATGGGAAAAAGAATGCACCGACCTTTGGCAACTGATAAACTATCTTCATTCCAAAATTGAGATTGATAAAGTGAATTTATCAGACTCTATCACTGAGTTCGCGGACAAGTTCGACCACGCTGAAATGAGATTACATCAAGTCTTATATTCGGGTGAGATACATGAAAGCGACAGAGCCAAAGTTATCAATTCCATACATCGTTGGTGTAGTATCGTCTACCGATTCTCGGTTAATGCGATTATTTTGGCTCATCGGGATGTGAAAGGGAAAAATCTGAAATCTTGATAGACCCCATGCAAATACCTTATTTGGCATATCATATGTGACGTTTTGGACAATTCATCATTCCACGCTTTTCAATTTGCCCGTCACGAATTTGTGCAGTGTGCTTGAGATGAGGGTTTGGTAGGCATCCCTTCCTTTGCCGCTTTTTTTGCAGGGTTTCCAAATCGCGTGACGAAATCCGAATATTGATTCGCTTGTCCTTCTGCAGGAAATTGTGTGCCTTTTGTCAACAGCGGGGCAGGTCGGATTAACGAAGCGTAATCCAACAGGTTTGTCGCACAGACGCGGGGCGGCGGTGTTGGGGATGCGCGAATTGTCGGGTTACGCCTTCGGCTAACCCGACCTACAAGACTCATCACCCTCACCTTTATCCTCTCCCATCAAGGGAGAGGACATGCGCTTCACTCCCTCGCCCCTGGAGGGAGAGGGAGATTGAGGACAATTCATCATTCCACGCTTTTCAATTTTCCCGTCACGAATTTGTGCAGCGTGCTGGAGATGAGGGTTTGGTAGGGCATCCCTTCCTTTGCCGCCTTTTTTTGAAGGGTTTTCAAATCGCGTGACGAAATCCGAATGTTGATGCGCTTGTCCTTCTGGAGGAGATCGCGGGCCGCCTCTTCCAATTGGCGTTTTTCCTGTTTGAAATTGGTGAGGCTTGTGAATTCCTCGCGTTCAAAATCATGGAGGATTTTCACTTCTTCTCCGTCTAATTTGAGAGGATTTTTCATGCAAGAACCGCATCCTTTTCATCGTCCCAGTCAAATTCATGCATGGATGAGACTGTCCCCTGTTGTGTGCCTTTTGTCAACAGACAGTAGGTCGGATTAGCCCTTCGACTAAGCTTCCTTCGACTTCAGGCGCGTTGCGCCTTACGTTCAGGACAAGCTCAGGACAGGCCCTTCGACAAGCTCAGGACAGGCGGAGCGTAATCCGACAATCAACCACATCACCTTTCTTGAAGATGTGTCCCCTGTCCTTCATAATGACGGCATAAGGTGCCGAAGCT
>MKWU01001109.1_pt1 | contig 48422 bp, 46 predicted proteins | sample 809101 | NCBI WGS metagenome assembly MKWU01 (sample SAMN05860141, study PRJNA318959) | sponge metagenome | host: Aplysina aerophoba | place: Slovenia: Piran, Adriatic Sea, Gulf of Piran | collected 2013-05-07 | reverse complement strand
ACATCTCCCACGAGCAGATTCTCTACGCCCGCGAACGGGCGTCCGCGATGGGACTCGAAGGCCAGGTCGAGTTCGTCGAGGACGACTACCGCACCGTCGAGGGCGAGTACGACGTGTTCGTCTCGGTCGGCATGTTCGAGCACGTGGGCGTCGACAACTACCGTACCTTCGGAGAGGTGGCGGCGCGCTCGCTCAAGCCCGAGGGCCGGGGCCTCATCCAGTAAATCGGGCGCAACGCCCCGGCCCCAAACGACCCCTGGATCGAGCGGCGCATCTTCCCCGGAAGCTACCCCCCGAGCCTCGCGGAGATGAGCACCGTATTCGAGCCCCAGGAGTTCTCCGTCCTCGACGTCGAGAACCTGCGGCTGCACTATGCGCGCACCTGCCGCGCGTGGCTCGACCGTTTCGAGCAAGCCTCGGACCGGGTGACGGCGATGTACGACGCTGACTTCGTGCGGGCGTGGGGCTCGGCGTGCAAATGGCACGTGTGGGGCACCATCTGCGTGTGTCCCCAGAAGGAGTCCCCGGTCCAAGGGCGCCACGCGCACTGTAAGGGTGCGCAGGAGCGGGGGCCGGTGTTCAGTCAGGCGACCGTCGCCACCTGTGCCCGGTGTCCGTACGCGGTGCACACCGAGAGGTTCGAGCCTGCGGCGAGGGCGGCGCTCGCCGATCAGGAGAACCTGGACGCGGGGCTATCGGAAGGAACGCTGCTCCAGGACTTCGTTTCGTCCAACTGTGAGGACTTGAGGAGAGCGCTCCAACGCGGCGAAGGGGTCCCGACGAAGGGCGAGTAACTGCGATCCAGGGGCCCGTTCGCCGTCACGAGCAACGTTCGGTCACGGTCGTGTCAGACCGCGATAGGGAGCTTGATCGGCGGATGCGGGTCGTATCCTTCGAGCTCGAAGTCATCGATCGTGTAGTCGAACAGGGTGGGAGCCTTACGCTTGATCCGGAACGTCGGCCAAGGCCGGGGGGTTCTCGACAGTTGCTCCTTCGCCTGTTCGACGTGGTTGAGGTACACGTGCACGTCCATCCCGTACCAGATAGCCTCTCCGGGGTCGAGGTCGGTTTCCTTGGCCAGCATGTGCACCAGAAGTGCGAGGCCGATGAGGTTGCCTCCGGCGACGCCGATGCAAAAGTCGGCCGAGCGCTGGTTGACCGCGAGGCTCAGCTTGCCGTCGCCCGACACGAACGCCTGGTAGGTCTTGTGGCACGGCGGTAGTGCCATCTGGTCAAGTTCGCCTACGTTCCACCCCGTCCAAAGAATGCGGCGAGATCGAGGGCTGGATTTGATCTGATCGATGACGCCCTGGATTTGGTCAATCTCCCGGCCATCGCTCGTAAGCCAGCGGCGCCATTGCTTACCGTACACTGGGCCGAGGTCCCCCCATTTTTCGGCAAACGCGCGGTCCTCGAGGACGCGCGTTTCGAAGTCTTTCCGGGAGATCTCCTCTCCGGTTTCACGGCGGTACTTGGCCCACGGCCAGTCCGTCCAAAAATGGACTTGTTGCTCGAGCAGTGGCCGGATACTGGTCTGACCGGAGAGCATCCACAGCATTTCCTTGGCCGCGGTCTGCCAGTAGATCTTCCGGGTGGTGAGGACGGGGAACGCGTTTGAGACATCGAAGCGCATGTGTCGTCCGAACAGGGCAAGGGTGCCCACGCCCGTCCGGTCCATGCGCTTGTCGCCGTGGTCGAGGATGTCCTGGAGGATGTCCAGGTACTGGTACTCCGGATGCCTTGTATGCTTCATGTTCGTCATTGTCTCACTCCTCCCCTTGTTGCGTTCCCTCTCGGTGACGTCTTGCGCTTCTCTGCCCCGCGTTGCCCTCATGGCAGTCCGTCACCGTCGCCAGACAAGGCCGACGTTCGCGGTCCACGCAGAGGGAGTCGGTGGTTCTTGTAGTCGTCAAGTTCCGACCGAAGCGCTTCGGTCGGATGCGGACCTGTAGCCCTGGGTCTACAGCCCGGGATTTCAACAGGATGCGGCGTTAAGTCTTCGCCCGAAGCGGTTCAGGATCAAAGTAAAGCGCCCGCCCGAGAGAATCCACAGCATCTCCTTGATGGCGGTCTGCCAGTAGATCTTCCGGGTGGTGAGGACGGGGAACGCGTTCGAGACGTCGAAGCGCATGTGGCGGCCGAACAGCGCAAGGGTTCCCACGCCCGTTCGGTCCATCCGCTTGTCGCCGTGGTCCAGGATGTCCTGGAGGATGTCCAGGTACTGGTACTCGGGGTGTCGCGGTTGTGCGCCCTGGTGCATGGTCTGTCTCACGTCTGAGGCGGTTCGCGCAGGGAGGCAAGAGCCGTGTCGGGTGTCGGGTCGAGGGTGCCGGTCCTGGTGCGGTCGCGACGCACGCGAACGCACGGGTCAAGATAGCGCTTCACCCCGCAGTCGCCGGCTCCACCACAGCATGGCTGCACCGACCAGCAGCATCGGGACCGACAGCAACTGCCCGGCGGTCATCCAGCCGAAGGCCAGGTAGCCGATGTGCGCATCCGGCTCGCGGAAGAACTCCACCGCGATTCGCGCGACCGCGTAGCCGACGAGAAACAGCCCGGACACGGCCAGCCGGGCGCGCGGGCGGCGGGAGAACCACCAAAGGAGCGCGAACAGGGCGAGTCCCTCGAGCGCGGCCTGGTAGAGCTGGCTCGGATGGCGGGGCTCCGGCCCCGCGCCCGGAAAGACCATCGCCCACGGGACGTCCGTCGTCCGGCCCCAGAGCTCGCCGTTGACGAAGTTCGCGATGCGCCCGGCCGCGAGTCCGGGGGGGACGAGGGGGGCGGCGAAGTCCATGACGCTGGCGAATCCGAGGCCGGTCCGGCGTCCGAACCAGGCCGCGGCCACGATCACTCCGAGGAGCCCGCCGTGGAAGGACATTCCGCCTTCCCAGATCCGCGCGACGATCAGCGGGTCGGAAACGAAGCGCGGGAAGTCGTAGAAGAGGATGTAGCCGACCCGGCCGCCGATGACCACCCCGAGCGCGGCCAGGAACACGAACTCGTCGAGCTGCTGCGGCGTCCAGCCGCGCCAACCGTCGCGGGCCGCGCGCCGCCGGCCGAGCCACCATCCCAGTCCGAAGGCAACCACGTAGGAGATGCCATACCAGCGGATCGCCACCGGACCGATGGCGATGGCGACGGGATCTATCTCCGGATAAGTGAGCACGATCGGCGCGCGGGGCTCGGCTCTTCGGACGGCTGCTCCAGTGGTCGGCGATGATAGTCGATCCACTTCCGCGAGCGCGCCGAGGAAGGTGTCGAACGAAACGGACCGCCCGAACTGCCGGTTCTCCGGCGGGGCGCGCCGCGGAGGCGGCCGGAACCGGCGCACCGGACAGGAACCGCACGCGGCGCGGACCCGGTCCTGCGCGATGCCCTCACGACGCCCGGGCTAGCGCGTCGCCCGGCGAAGACGCGTGGCGAGCTCGGCGAGCGCGCGGTGGATCCCGGCCGTGTCGCGCGCCGTCGCGAACACGTACCGGTCGGGGCGGACGATCACCGCCACGGCCTCCCGCCCGGCCAGCCACTCGGCAACGGCCGGTCCCGGCGCATCGATGACGGCGAGGTCGAGACCGTCCCGGCGACCATCGACGGTCGAGCGACCCCGATCGTCGAACGGAAGAAGCGAAAGGAGGGCGAACCGGCTGCCCGCGACCTCGTCGAGACGACGGCCGTCAGCGAGCCGCGGTTGCGGGAAGACGACCCCGCACGCCGGCGACCCCTCCAGCCACACCCCCGGTCCGAGCCGCGGCTGGGGAAAGTCGAACCGCTCGGGGCCGCCGGCCCGAAACTCGGCGTCGCGGGCCTTCGCCACCTCCGGGTCCGTTGCCTGGATGATCGCGCCGAGGCGGACCGCGAGCTCGATGAAGTCGCGCACGTGGGGGCCGCGCTCGGCTTCATAGGTATCGAGAAGCGCGGGATCGGCCGCCCCCGCCACCACCATCCGCAGCTTCCAGGCGAGGTTGGACGCATCGCGAATGCCGGCGCACATGCCCTGCCCGAGGAACGGCGGGGTCTGGTGCGCGCTGTCGCCCGCGAGCAGCAGCCGGCCGCGCCGCCAGGGCGCGGCGACGAGGGAATGGAAGGTGTAGACCGCAGCGCGCTCGATACGGGCATCGTCCGGACCGATAGCGCCGGCCAGCAGCGCCCAGACCCGCGCGGGCTTCACGACTTGCGCCTCGTCTTCGCCCGGCATGAGCATGATCTCCCAGCGATGCCGGGTCCCCTTGACGTGCACCCGGGTCATCGGACGGCGCGGGTCGCAATGCTGGACCGTGTAGTCCGGAAGCTGCCGCGCCCGCTCCGATCGGGGATCCGCCACGACGTCGACGACGAGCCAGGGTTGATGCAGGCCGAGGTCCTGCATGGTGGCGCCGATGACGTCGCGCACGAGCGAGCGCGCGCCGTCGCAGCCGACGACGTAACGGGCCGTCAGCGCTTGCGTCGCGCCGGTTGCCGCGTCCCGGACGGTGACCGACGCGTGGTCGCCCGCGTCGCGGACCGCCGTCGCCTCGTGCCGGAGGCGAACGTCGACGTTCGCAAGGCGCGCCACCCCCTTGCGGAGCGCCGCGTCGAGCTCCGGCTGATGGAAGTACCAGTTGGTCGCCCAGTCATGCGGCCCGGGGCCGTCGGTGCTGCGACGCACCATGAGGGTCTCGCCCGCCGCGTTGACGAAGTGCATGCCCTTCGACGTAGCCCGCGCGACCTCCGCGACTGCCCCGGCCAGTCCGGCGGCCTGGAAGACGCGCATGACCTCGCCGTCGAAGTGCACCGCCCGCGGCAGGGGATGGATCTCCGCATCGCGCTCGAGCACGAGCACCCGAAGCCCGTACCGACCGAGGAGGTTGGCGAGCAGCGCGCCGACCGGGCCGAAGCCGACCACGCCAACGTCGAAGTCCGGCTCAACCACCCGGCGGCGTGCCCATCTGCCGCGCAAGATCCTCCATCCACCTTTCACGCGTCGTGAATCCCGGCCGCGAACGGGCCACACGCTCGGTCTCGGCCAGGATATCCTCGTCGGTACGGGTGAGGTCGACCGGCTCGCGCACCGGCTGCTCGCAATGCCACGGGGTGTCGAAGAACACCTCGAGCCGAGTGCCTTCCGGATCGAGGAAGTAGAGCGATATGGCGTTGCCGTGGGTCACCGGCGCCATCGCCCTCGCCCGCTCGCCCTCAAGCACGGCGTGGAAGTGACGAAGGGTCGCGAGATCCGGAACGCGAAAGGAGACCTGGTTGACGACATTGAACTCGAGCGCCGGCGGACGGCCGGTGACGAGGGCGAGCTGGTGGTGCTCACGCGGGTCGCGGCTCAGGAACACGAGCTCGATGCGCCCGCCCGGCGTCTCGAGCTCGCCCCGATCCGTGACGGTGAAGCCGAGCACCCGGCGGTAGAAGTCCTCCATCAGGACGAGATCGTGCACGAAGAGTCCAACGTGGCTGAACGCCAACTGCGGTACCGGATTCTCGCGTTTCATGGCGGTGATTCCCGAATGCTCGCCGGTCTGCGACCGGCCCGCTCGATGCGGTCCGCCCCATGCAGTCCGTTCGACATCATAGCGACACTCCCACGGGAGCCGGCACCGGTGCGCACCCGGGTGGCCGGTCGAACGGGGAAGCGCGCGCCGCGACCGGACCCGTGCCGGCGGCGGCGGTTCGCGCAAGACCCGGAGCGCGCGTTCGGCCGAACCCGAGTGCGGATCACGGGCGCAATCCCATGCGGGGCGCGGCCCGGTGGCCGCCCGCCGTGCATCGCCGGAGGGCGTCGAATACACTCGCCGAAGAATCCGAGCAGACCAAACCCGAGGGAGCATTCCATGCGCATTTTCAAGCTTCTGGCACTCGCTGGCGCGATTGGCACGGGCACGGCGGCAATCGCGGCCGATCACACGCTCACGGTGTCGAGCTGGGCGCCGCCGACCCACGGAATCAACGCCACGATGTGGCCGCAGCTCATCAAGATGATGGAGGACGCGACCGGCGGCCGGGTCACCGCGCAGATCAAGTACCGCCTGGGGCCGCCGCCGGCGCAGATGGACCTCGTCCAGGACGGCGCCGCGGACCTGTCGTGGATCTTTCACGGGTACCAGGCGGGCCGGTTCACGGCCACGAAGCTCATCGAGCTGCCCGGCTACGAGGGCGACGCCGAGGCCGCGTCCGTCGCCTACTGGCGGGGGCACGAGGCGCACCTCGGCGCCGCCGACGAGCACAAGGGGGTCAAGCTCGTCGCCCTGATGACCCACGGCCCGGCGCAACTGCACTCCTCGCGCAAGGTCACCTCGCTCGACCAGGTGTCGGGGATGAAGCTCCGCGTCCCGGGCGGGGTCGGCGGGGATGCCGGCGCGGCGCTCGGCGCGACCGGAATCCAGGTCCCCGCCCCGAAGGTCTACGAGACCCTGGCTTCGAACGCGGCGGACGGAGTGGTCATGCCGTACGAGGCGCGCAAGGGGTTCAAGCTGACCGAGGTGGCCCAGAACGTCTACGAGATTCCGGGCGGGCTGTACCGCGGCTCGTTCGCGATCATCCTGAACCAGGAGACCTTCGACGGTCTGCCGGAAGACGTGCGCGCGGCGCTCGACGAAAAGGTGTTCGGCGAGCCCGCGTCGCGCATGGCGGGGACGGTGTGGGATGCGATCGACGTGGCCGGCCGGGAGGTGACGATGGCCACCGCCGACAATTCGATCAATCCCGCGTCCGAAGCCGACGTGGCCGCCTGGGAGGTCATCGCGGCGCAGATCCGCGAAGACGTGCTCGCCGAGATCGAGGCCAAGGGCATCGACGCCCGGGCCGCGCACGAGATGGTCAAGGCCGAGATGGCGAAGAACTAGCGAAGCTCCGGCGATTTCCCGTTGATCCGAGGCCCCGCAACCACCCCCGGTTGCGGGGACCGCCCGTTGCGCTTTGTGGTTCGATTCGCGCGCCGCGCGGCGCACGCGCCCGTGCTGCTCGCCGTCACGGCGATGTTCGCGATGATGGTCATGACCTTCTTCGACGTCGTGCTGCGCTCGACGATCAACACCCCCATCGAAGCCGCCACCGAGCTGACCCGGATCCTCATGGCCATCGTGGTGTTCTCCGCCCTTCCGGTCGTCTCCGGGCGGGCGGGGCACATTTCGGTCGACGTGCTGGACTGGGTCTTCACCCGCCCTGCGGCCCGCTGGCGCGACGTCGCCGTCAACGTCCTTTGCGGGACGATGCTGTGGTGGCCGGCGGAGCGGGTCACGGTGCTCGCCGAGCGGGCGCGAAGCTACGGCGACGTCACGGAGTACCTGGGGATCCCCCAGTTCTACATCGGCTGGTTCATCGCGGTCTTCACCTTCGTCACCTCCCTCGTGCTGATCCTGCGCGGCGTGCTGCTCGCGTTCGCCCCCGACCTCGTCCGGCCGGCCGATGACTGAGGCGCTGGTCGGCTTCGCGGCGGTGCTGGGGCTCGTCCTGCTCCGCATGCCGATCGCGTTCGCGATGGGTCTCGTCGGCATGCTCGGCTACATGCACCTCAACTCCTATCGCGGCGCCATCTCGATGGTCGGCCGGCTGACCATCGACGCCACCCAGAACTACGGCCTGTCGGTCGTGCCGCTGTTCATCCTGATGGGGCTGTTCGTCAACAAGGGGGGGCTCTCGCGGGAGCTCTACCGGGCTTCCCACGCGTTCCTCGGCCACTTCCGCGGCGGCCTCGCGATGGCGACGATCTGCGCGTGCGCCGGGTTCTCGGCCATCTGCGGCTCGTCGCTCGCGACGGCCGCGACGATGTCGAAGGTGGCGATGCCGCAGATGCGCCGCTTCGGCTACGACGACAGCCTGTCCACCGCCTCGATCGCGGCCGGCGGCACCCTCGGGATCCTGATTCCGCCCTCGGTAATCCTCGTCATCTACGGCCTCCTGACCGAGACCTCGATCGGCAAGCTGTTCATCGCCGGCGTCGTTCCCGGCCTGCTCGGGGTGCTGTGCTACCTCGCCGCCGTGCGATTCACGGTCGCCCGCCGGCCGGAGGCCGGACCGGCCGGAGAGCGGACGAGCTGGACGGACCGGGGACGGGCGCTGCGCAATGTCTGGGCCGTGCTCCTGCTGTTCTTTCTCGTCATCGGCGGGCTCTACGGCACGTTCGACGTGTGGCCGGTCAACCTGACGTTCTCCCCCACCGAAGCGGCCGGCATGGGCGCGATGGGCGCGTTCCTCGTCGCGCTCGCGCGCGGCACCCTGACGGTCCGGGACACGTTCGAGGTGCTCCGCGAGACGGCCTTCACCACCGCGTCGCTCTTCACCGTGCTCATCGGCGCCTGGGTGTTCTCCAACTTCGTGAATCTCGCCGGACTTCCCGAAGCGCTGCGGGCGCTCGTCACGGACCACGCCGTCTCCCCGGAGACCGTGATGCTGCTGATCCTGCTGGTCTACCTGGTGCTCGGCTGCGTGTTCGAGTCGCTGTCGATGCTGCTGCTGACGGTGCCGATCTTCTTCCCGCTGGTGACGAGCCTCGGGTACGACCCGGTCTGGTTCGGAATCATCGTCGTGGTGGTGACGGAGATCAGCCTCATCACGCCGCCGGTGGGACTCAACGTGTTCGTGCTGCGCGGGGTCGTTCCCGACGTGTCGACGGGCACCGTCTTTCGTGGCGTCACGCCGTTCTGGATCGCCGACATCTTCCGGCTGGGCCTGCTCGTCGCGCTGCCGTGGCTGGCCCTGGCGCTGCCGAACTCCATGTGACCGGTGCCGGCGGGTGCCGCCTCGACGGCCGGCCCGCCCCTGCGCCCGCGCCGGCGCTTCGCCTGCGCCTCCCGATCGTGGCGGCAGCGAAGGGTCGAGCGGCGGTCGGGGAGATTGTCGTGCCCGTCGCGCCCGTTGTGCTCACCGCGCTCGCCGCGTTCGCCGCGCTTTCCCGGATGGTCGATCCGGCCCGAACCGGAACGTCGGTCCCCCCGGCGCCCCGGCCCAAATTGCCGCTCCCCGGCGATGCGTGGTACATGTAAGTTCCGAGAACGGCACGGCGCGGGGCAAGGCCGGAGACGGCGCCCGCGCGGAATCCGGATGAAACCACACGGGAGAGGCGAGACATGACGGGTTGCATCGTGGGCTGGGCGCACTCGAAGTTCGGGCGGCTGGAAGGCGAGGACATCGAGTCCCTCATCTGCGGCGTCGCCTCCGACGCGGTGGCGGACGCGGGAGTCGAGCCCGAGGACGTCGACGCGATCTACGTGGGCCTCTTCAACAACGGCTTCTCCGCGCAGGACTTCCCTTCTTCCCTCGTGTTCCAGGCGGACGAACGGTTCCGCTTCAAGCCGGCGACGCGGGTCGAGAACGCCTGCGCGACCGGCTCGGCCGCGATCCACCAGGGGCTCAACCTCATCGAGGCGAAGCGCGCCCGCGTCGTGCTCGTGGTCGGGGTGGAGAAGATGACCGCAACCCCCGGCCCCGAGGTCGGCGACATTCTCCTCGGGGCGAGCTACCGCAAGGAGGACGGGGAGATCGAAGGCGGCTTCGCGGGGGTCTTCGCCACCATCGCGCAGCGCTATTTCCAGAAGCACGGCGACCAGGGCGACGCCCTCGCCCGCATCGCGGCCAAGAACCACCGCAACGGCTGCGCCAACCCGTGGGCACAGATCCGCAAGGACCTCGGCTACGAATTCTGCCGCGAGGTCTCCGAGAAGAACCCGATCGTGGCGAGCCCGCTCAAGCGCACCGACTGTTCGCTCGTCACCGACGGGGCGGCCGCGGTCGTGCTCGCCGACATGGAGACCGCGCTCGCGCGCGACAAGGCCGTGGTGTTCCGGGCCCGGAGCCAGGTCAACGAGTTCCTGCCGATGAGCCGCCGGGACATGACCTTCCTCGACGGATGCGCGCGCGCCTGGTCGCAGGCCCTCGACGAAGCGAAGCTTTCGGTCGGGGACCTGAGCCTCGTCGAGACCCACGACTGCTTCACGATGGCCGAGCTCATGGAGTACGAGGCCATGGGGCTCACGAAGCCGGGCGAAGGCGCGCGCGCGGTGCTGGAGGGCTGGACGGAGAAGGACGGCCGGCTGCCCGTCAATCCCTCGGGAGGGCTCAAGGCGAAGGGCCATCCCATCGGCGCGACCGGGGTATCCATGCACGTGGTGGCGTCGATGCAGCTCCGCGGCGAAGCGGGCGGCATGCAGGTGGACGGGGCGCGGCTCGCCGGCACCTTCAACATGGGCGGGGGGGCGGGCCGCGCCCCGCCGCCCCCTTCAACATGGGGGGGGCGGCGGTCGCGACCTACGTCAGCATCCTCGAGCCGCTCCGCTAGCGAGCTCCGCGGGCGGCGCAACGGGCCTCGCCGGACACCGCGAGGCCCCTCCCCCGAACGGCCGGCCGACGCGTATCCGCGGCCCGGTTCAGGCGCGTGGCCACCGGGGCGCCGCGCGCCGCAGCCGCGACGGCGAGTGCGACGAGGACGTGGCGATGAACGGAACGGTCCGCTATGGCGTGATCGGGGGCGGCCACATGGGCCGCGAGCACCTCCGGAACATCGCGCTCATCGACGGAGCGGAGGTCGCTGCGGTGGCGGACCCCTTCGAACCGTCGCGGTCCGCCGCCCACCGCATCGCGGGCCCCGGCGCGGTCGCGTACCGCGACTACCGCGATCTCCTCGCCGACGAGGCGATCGATGCGCTCGTCATCGCCACTCCCAATCACACCCATGCGGACGTGCTCGAGGACGCGATCGCGACCGGCAAGGCGATACTCGTCGAGAAGCCGCTTTGCACCACCGTCGCGGACTGCCGACGGGTGGAGGAGTCCGCCCGGCGGGGAGGCAGCTTCGTGTGGGTCGGGATGGAGTACCGGTACATGCCGCCGGTCGCCCGCCTCGTCGAAGTGGTGCGCTCGGGCCGGCTCGGCCAGCTTCGCATGCTCCACATCCGCGAGCACCGCTGGCCGTTCCTCGTCAAGGTCGGCGACTGGAACCGCTTCGCCCGCAACACCGGCGGCACCATGGTCGAGAAGTGCTGCCACTTCTTCGATCTCATGCGGGTGATCGTCGGGGACGATCCGGTGCGGGTGTACGGCTCGGGCGCGCAGGACGTCAACCACCTGGACGAACGCTACGGCGGCGAGACCCCCGACATCATCGACAACGCCTTCGTCATCGTCGATTTCGCGGGCGGCTGCCGTTCGCTCCTCGACCTTTGCATGTTCGGCGAGGCGGCGCCCGCGGAGCAGGAGATCGTCGCCACCGGCGACTCCGGGCGCGCCGCCTGCTCCATCCCCGCTTCCGAGCTGACCGTGGGCGAGCGGGCGGCGGGCAGGAGCGAGACGACCGTGATCGAGGTGCCGCCCGGGCTCCTCGCCGCGGGCCGTCACCACGGCTCCACCTGGTACGAGCACGAGGCGTTCCTCGCCGCCCTTCGCGCCGGCACCTCCCCGGCGGTGAGCCTGCACGACGGCCTCGTCGCCGTCGCCATGGGAGTGGCGGCGGAACGGTCCATCGCCGAGCGCCGGCCGGTGGACATGGCGGAGCTCGACGCGTAGCCGTTCGCACCGCGGCGTGAGGGCCTCGGCGGAGCGGCCGGCGACGCGGGACTCGGAAAGGCGCGCGGGGCCCCCGCGGCCGGGGGGGGGCGCGGGGCGGAGGGGAGGACGACGCGGGACTGGGAAGGGCGGGCGGGCCGCCGCGGCTCGGGGACGGACGCGCGGCTGCGGTCGAGGCGGTCCCGTCCCTATCCGGAGCGGGCGGGCGCTCCCGCCTCGAGAGGACGAAGGGCGGCCTCCAGATCGTCGAACGAGGTGACGGGGGCGTCGCAGCGGTGCCCCTCGCAGACGTAGGCGATGGGCTCGCCGTCGGGATGCGGGGCACGCGCCGCGAGCATGCCGGGCAGGTCCCCCGCGTCGTCAGGCACCGCGGCCACGTAGCGCTGCGGAGCATAGGGCGCGGCGCAGCGCGCCCGCCAGCGCTCGAGGGGCTCGCCGCGGCCGCGCAGCACGATGGTCTGCGGCGGCTCGAGGAACTCCTCGAGGGCGTTCAGCATCGCCCCGTGGGCGTGCGGCATCTCCGCGACCCCGGACCAGCCGGCGGCGAGCGTGCGCTCCGCCGCCTCGAGGTACCGGGGCTCGCCGAGGAGGTGGCCGAGGCGCCCGAGCCACGTGGCCGCGACCCCGTTGCCGGCCGGCACCGAATCGTCCGAGAACGACTTGCTGCGGTGCATGAGCTCCTCGTGGTCATGGGCGGTGAACCAGAATCCGCCCCGTTCCCGGTCCTCGAAGCGCTCGAGGAGGGCGTCCGCGATCGCGACCGCGAAGTCCAGGTGCTCCGCACGCCAGCGGACCTGGAGGAGCCGCAGGGCGGCCTCGAGGACGAAGGCGTGGTCGTCGAGATAGGCGGGAAACCGGGCCCGCCCCGCCTTCCAGGTGGCGAAGAGCCGGCCGTCGGCCCAGGCGTTCGCGCGCAGGAAGTCGAGCGCCCGTTCCCCCGCGTCGATGAAGTCCGGCTCCTCGAGCGCCTCCCCCGCCACCGCGAGCCCGGACACCATGAGGGCGTTCCAGGAGGTGAGGACCTTGTCGTCGAGCCCCGGCCTCACCCGCGGCGCGCGCGCCTCGAACAGCTTGGCCCGCGCGCGGTCGAGGGCCTGCGCGGCGGCGGCCTCGTCGATCCCGAGCTTCGCGGCGAGCCCCGCGCGTTCCACGAAGGTATGCAGGTGCCACTCGCGGCCCTCGAAGTTGGGCGGGCGGTCGAGCCCGAACGACGCGGCGGCGGCGGCGAACTCGTCCTCGTCCAGCACGGCGCGGGCCGCGTCGGGGGTCCAGACGTAGAACCGCCCCTCCTCGCCTTCGGAGTCGGCGTCCAGGGCCGAGTAGAACCCGCCCTCGGGAGAGCGCATCTCGCGGATCGCCCAGCGGCCCGTCTCGCGCGCGGTCCGCGCGAAGAGATCCTCGTGGCCGCCCCCGATCCGGGTCGCCTGGGCGCACAGGGCAAGGAGCGGCCCGTTGTCGTACAGCATCTTCTCGAAGTGCGGGATCATCCACTCGCCGTCCACCGAGTAGCGGCAGAATCCGCCGCCCAGGTGGTCGTAGATCCCGCCAAGCGCCATCCTGGCGAGGGTGTGCACGCCCATGTGGAGGTCGCGCGGGTCGCGGTGGCGGCGAAAGCACCGCTCGATGTTCGTCGGATGGGGGAACTTCGGCGCGCCTCCGAATCCGCCGTCGCGGGCATCGAACGCACGGCGAAGCCCCGCCATCGCCCGTTCCAGCGGCCCGGCGTCCATGGCGGCCGCGGCGCCGGCCCCGTCCGGCTCCGCGCGAGCGAGGGCATCGCGAAGCGACCGGTTCTGGTTCGCGATCTCGTCGCCGTGGCCGGCGAGGAACTCCACCACCCGCAGCAGGAGATCACGGAACGCGGGCAGGCCGTGGCGCGGCGCGGGCGGGAAATAGGTGCCGCCGAAGAAGGGGGTCCGGTCGCCGGGGGTGAGGAACATGGTGAGCGGCCAGCCCCCCGGCCGCCGCGCGAGAAGCTGGTGCGACACCTGGTAGATCTTGTCCAGATCCGGGCGCTCCTCCCGGTCCACCTTGATGTTGACGAAATGGGTGTTCATCACCTCCGCCGTCGCCTCGTCCTCGAACGACTCGTGCGCCATCACGTGGCACCAGTGGCAGGCGGAGTAGCCGATGGAAAGGAGAATGGGCCGATCCTCGCAGCGGGCGCGCTCGAGGGCCTCCGGCCCCCACGGGTACCAGTCGACGGGATTGTCCGCATGCTGCAGGAGATAGGGGCTGGTCTCCGCGGCGAGGCGGTTCCGGCGGTGGCTTGGCGCGGTCATGATCTCCTTCCCGATACCGGGCACGGTGGGGGTTCCCGGCACGGGCCGGCCCGGGCAGCGTAGCGTACAATCGCCGCCCGTGACACCGCTCTATCTCAAGCGGGGCGAGGAGCGGCGCCTTCGCACCGGACATCCCTGGGTCTACAACAACGAGCTCGACGTCGGCCGTGCGCGGCTCCGCGGACTCCCACCGGGGGAGCCGGTCGAGCTCCGGGACCATCGGGGCGAACCCCTCGCGAGCGCCTACGCCAACCCCCATTCACTCATCGCGGCGCGAATCGTGAGCCGCGAGCCGGGGGTGCGGCTCGAGCGCGGGCTCCTCGCCGAACGGATCGGCGCGGCCGATGCGCTTCGCCGGCGCGAGTTCGACTCCCCCTACTACCGGATGGTGTTCGGCGAGAGCGATGCGCTTCCGGGACTCATCGCGGACCGCTACGGCGACGTCGCGGTGGTGCAGATCACCACCGCGGGAATGGACCGGGTCAAGGCCGAGCTCGTCGACGTCCTGCGCACCGACCTCGGGTTCCGCACCGTCGTGCTCCGCAACGACACGCCGGCCCGCTCACTCGAGGGCCTCGAGGCCAGCACGGAGGTCGTCGGCGAGCCGATCGGCGAGACCATCACCGTCGAGGAAGGGGGCGGCGTCTTCGAGGCCGCCCCGCTCGCGGGACAGAAGACCGGCTGGTACTACGACCATCGCTCCAACCGGGCGCGGCTCGCCTCCCGGGTGGCGGGCAAGCGCGTGCTCGATCTCTATTCCTACACCGGCGCATGGGGGATCCGGTGCGCGCTCGGCGGCGCGAGCGAGGTGCGCTGCATCGACTCGTCGGCCAACGCGATCGAGCTCGTGGAGCGCAATGCGGTCCGGAACGGGGTCGCGGACCGGGTGCGCGCGGAGCGGTCCGACGCGGTGCGGGCGCTCAAGGCCCTGCGTTCGGCGGGCGAGCGCTTCGACGTGGTGGTGCTCGATCCGCCGGCCTTCATCCGCCGCCGCAAGGACCGCACCAAGGGGTTCGAGGCATACCGGCGGGCGAACGGGCTCGCGATCCAGCTCCTCGCGCCGGGGGGGCGGCTCGTGTCCGCCTCGTGCTCGGCCCACCTCGAGCGGACGAAGCACCTCGAGATCATCGCCCGGGTGTCGCACCCGCTCGGCCTGCATCCCCGGGTGATGGAAGAAGGCGGGCAGGACCGCGACCATCCCGTGCATCCCGCCCTTCCCGAGACCGGCTACCTCCGGGCATTCTTCGTCGAGTACGCCTGAGCGGCGCGGTCGGGCACGGACGGACGCGGACGGGCCCGAATTCGCGTGGATCGACGCGGGGTCCACGAGCGAGATCCCCACGTGATTCGCGCCGCATTCCGAATCCTTCGACTCGCGGGCCGTGGAACGATCCGTCGCCGGTCTCCCGATGACCGGACGGTGACGAAATGCGGCAGTTCCGATACGCCGGCCGAGGCTCCGGACCGAGGTCTGGAGATGCGCGAACGGCCGTGCTACGGTCGCCGCGTTCAGGTCCCGGATGAATCGCCGACAACGCCTCGGAGGGCCTGCCGATGAGCCGTTCCGTTCCCCCGGCCACCGTGGAGTACCCCTGCTCCGACGGCCAGCCCATGGCTGAATCGGACATCCATGCGAAGTGCATGATGTACGTCGCCACCGCTCTTCGAAGGCACTTCGCGCGACGCACCCGGGGGGACGTGTACGTCAGCACGAACTCGTTCCTCTATTACGAACGGGGCAATCCGCGGGCGGTGGTGGCGCCGGACGTGTACGTGGTGCTCGGAGCGCCCGGGCATCTGCGCGACTCGTACCTGCTGTGGAACGAGCCCAAGGCGCCCGACTTCGTTCTGGAGGCCACTTCCGCCAGCACGCGAAGGGAGGACGTGGGGCGCAAGCGCGAGGTGTATGCCGCGCTCGGGGTGGCGGAGTACTTCCTGTACGACCCGCGAGGCGAGTACCTCACCCCGCCGCTCAAGGGCTACGCGCTCGACGGCGGCCGGTACCGTCCCCTGCCCGCGATGACGGTGTTGCCGGACCGCGGGGCGGCGATACGAAGCACGGTGCTCGGGCTCGAGCTCCGTGACCGGCGCGGCGAGCAGATGCTGCGGCTCCGGGACCCCGCGACCGGGCGCGATCTCCCCACGTACGAGGAGCTGGACGAGGCAACCGAGACGGCGCAAGCCGCACGCCGCGACGCAGAGGCCGCGCGCGACGCCGCAGAAGCCGCGCGGCAGGCCGCGGAAGCGCGCGTCGCCGAGCTGGAAGCGCGCCTCCGCGACCCGGGCTGAGCCGCCCTCGGGGCTTTCCGCAACGGGCCGGACGAGCGGCCGCCCGAGGTCAGACCGAGTAGCCGAACTCCTCGCGGAAGCGGGCCGCGAACGAGTCCGCGTCGAAGCGGTGGTTCTGGCAGCCGGGATGCGCGACCTTGATCGCGCCCGCGAGCGAAGCGATGCGCCCCGTGGTCGCCCAGTCGTGTCCCGCTTCCAGGCCAAGCAGCAGGCCCGCCCGGTAGGCGTCGCCGCACCCGGTCGGGTCCACCGCCCGCGGCACCGCCACCGCAGGAATGATCTCGGGTTCCCGGCCGCGCACGAGAATCGTCGAGCCCTCGTCGCCCCGGGTGACCACCACGGCTTCGACCCGGCTCACGATGTCGTCGGGGTCGAGTCCCGATCGCTCCTGGATCAGGCTCCACTCGTAGGCATTCACGGTGAGCCAGGTGGTCCGGTCGAGAAAGCGCGCGAGCTCGGCCGGGCCGAACAGATGCATCTGCTGCCCCGGATCGAAGATGAACCGGACCCCGAGGTCGGCGAACTCTTCCGCGTGGCGAACCATCGCGTCGCGCCCGTCCGGGGTCACGATTCCGATGTCGACCGCACCCGCGTCGCCAACCGAGTTCAGGTGCGCATGGTTCATGGCGCCGGGGTGAAACGTCGTCAACTGGTTGCTCTCGGAGTCGGTGGTGATGAACGCCTGGGCGGTGAAGGCATCGACCTCGGTCACGAAGCGGCGGTCGACGCCGTTCGCGTCCATCCACGACGCATACGGCCCGAAGTCGTGCCCGACGGTCGCCATCGGCCGCGGATCTCCGCCGAGAAGCTTCAGGGTGTACGCGACGTTCCCTGCGCACCCACCGTACTCGCGCCGCATCTCCGGCGCGGTGAAGCACACGCTGAGGACCTCCACCCGCCCCGCCGGGAGATGGTCCCGGAACGGCTCCGGGAACTGCATGATGGTGTCGTAGGCCACCGAGCCGCAAATGAGTGCCGTCATGCCTGCACAGGCTCCCTGATCGATTGGTCCCGCCGCGCCCCGGCCGTCCCCGGCGGCCGGGCCATCCGGGCGAGAAAGCGTCCGGTATGGGACCCCGGAACCGCCGCCACCGCCTCGGGGGTGCCGGTGGCGACGACCCGCCCGCCGTCCCTGCCCCCTTCCGGACCGAGGTCGACGATCCAGTCGGCGGCCTGGATCATGTCGAGGTTGTGCTCGATCACGACGACCGTGTTTCCGCGGCTCACGAGCCGATCGAGCACCTCCAGCAACTGCCGCACGTCGTGGAAGTGCAAGCCGGTGGTCGGTTCGTCGAGAACGTAGAGGGTGCGCCCGCTCTCGCGCCGGGAGAGCTCGCGGGCAAGCTTCATGCGCTGCGCCTCGCCGCCGGACAGGGTGGACGCGCTCTGTCCGAGCCCAATATATCCGAGGCCAACGTCCACCAGGGTCTGGAGCCGGCGCGCGATGGCCGGAATCGGGTCGAAGAACGGGCGCGCCTCCGCCACCGTCATGCCCAGCACCTCGTCCACCGTCTTTCCGCGGTAGCGCACGTTCAGTGTCTCGCGGTCGTAGCGCCGGCCCCGGCACACGTCGCAGCGCACGTACACGTCCGGCAGAAAGTGCATCTCGACCCGGATGACCCCGTCGCCGCGGCACGCCTCGCAGCGCCCCCCCGGCACGTTGAAGCTGAAGCGCCCGGGCGAGAAACCCCGGGCGCGGGCTTCCGGGGTGGCCGCGAAGAGCTCCCGGATGGGAGTGAACAGCCCCGCGTAGGTGGCGGGATTCGAGCGCGGCGTGCGGCCGATCGGGCTCTGGTCGATATTGACCACCTTGTCCACGCAGTCGGCACCGACGATGCGCGCGCGATCGTCCGGACCCGGCCCGCGGCCGGAGCTTCGCGCGAGCGTCCGGTACAGCGTGTCGTGCACCAGGCTCGACTTCCCGGATCCGGAGACCCCCGTCACGCACGTCATCACCGAGAGCGGGACCTCGGCATTCACCGAACGCAGGTTGTTCGCCGATGCGCCTTCGATCCGGACCCAGCCCGCCGGCGTGCGCCGCGCCCGCGGCTCCGAGACGCGCAGCTCGCCCGCAAGGTACCGGCCCGTGATCGATCCCGGCTCTCCCGTGATCGCTTCCACCGTTCCCTGGGCCACCACCTCGCCGCCGTGCACCCCCGGGCCCGGCCCCATGTCGATGATGCAGTCCGCCTCGCGGATCGCGCCCTCGTCGTGCTCGACCACGATCACCGTGTTGCCGAGATCGCGCAGCCGCACCAGGGAATCGAGCAGCCGCCGGTTGTCGCGCGGATGCAGGCCGATGGAGGGCTCGTCCAGGATGTACATCACGCCCACGAGGCCGGCGCCGATCTGGCTCGCGAGCCGGATGCGCCGCCCCTCGCCGCCCGAGAGGGTGTCCGCGGCCCGGTCGAGCGACAGGTAGTCGAGCCCCACGTCGATAAGGAAGTCGAGGCGCTTGGCGATCTCGTTCACGAGCCGGCTCGCGACCTCGCTCCGGTAGCCGTCGAAGACGGCCCGCCCGAGGAACTGGCGAAGGTCGGCCACCGGAAGGCGCTCGAGGCCGGGCAGGTCGCGCCCCGCCACCCACACCGATCGGGCATGGCGATTGAGCCGCCGGCCCCCGCAGTCCGGGCAGGGCCGCGAGCTCATGTAGCGGGCGAGCTCCTCGCGCACGTTCGCCGACTCGGTATCCCGGTAGCGCCGCTCCATGTTCGGAATGATGCCTTCGAAGGGCCGGACCTGCCGGTGGCGCCGGCCGTACCGGATCTCGATGGGCTCCTCGCCGCTGCCGTGGAGCACGGTGTGGCGCACGTGCGGCGGAAGGTCGCGAAAGGGCACGTCGAGGTCGAAGCGGTAGTGGGCGGCAAGCGACTTCAGCAGGCCGAAGTAGTAGGCGTTGCCGCGGTCCCAGCCGCGCACCGCGCCGCCCGGCAGACTGAGCTCCGGGCGCGAGACCACGCGCTCGGAGTCGAAGAACGACTGGCGGCCGAGCCCGTCGCACGCGGGACACGCGCCGGCCGGGCTGTTGAAGGAGAACAGGCGCGGCTCGAGCTCCGGAAGCGAGTATCCGCACTCGGGGCAGGCGAACCGGGCCGAGAAGACGTGGTCCGTGCCGACGGTGCCGCCGTCCGTGTCGAAGGCGGCGACCGCGGCCCGACCGTCCGCGAGCGCGAGCGCCGTCTCGAAGGACTCGGAGAGCCGCGCCGCGATGTCCGGGCGGACCCGGAACCGGTCCACGACCGCCTCGACGGCGTGATGGACGTTTCCGTCGAGAGCGGGCGGCGGGTCGAGCTCGACGACCCGGCCGTCGACCCGCGCCCGCACGAATCCGCCGGAGCGAAGCGACTCGAATACGTCGTGGTGCTCCCCCTTGCGGTGGCGAACGAGGGGAGCGAGCAGCATGAGGCGCTCTCCGGGAGGCCGGGCGAGGACCGCGTCGACCATCTGGCTCACCGTCTGCGACTCGAGCACGAGGTCGTGTTCGAGGCAGCGGGGCTCGCCGACCCGGGCGAAGAGCAGCCGGAGGTAGTCGTGGATCTCGGTCACCGTGCCGACCGTCGAGCGGGGGTTGCTCGACCCCGCGCGCTGCTCGATCGCGATGGCGGGCGAGAGGCCCTCGATGTGGTCGACGTCCGGCTTCTCCATCACCGAGAGGAACTGGCGCGCATAGGCGGAGAGCGACTCGACGTAACGCCGCTGGCCCTCGGCGTAGATCGTGTCGAACGCGAGCGAGGACTTGCCGGAGCCCGAGAGACCCGTGATCACCACGAGCCGGTCGCGGGGAATGTCCACGTCGACGTTCTTGAGGTTGTGGGTCCGCGCACCGCGGATGCCTATCGCGCCCGTTCCCGGGCGCCGGTCGGCGGAGAGAAGCTGTACGGCGTGCATGAACCGGTGTGGCTCGTGACCAAACGAGCGAGTCTAGTCGATGCGGCGAAGCGGCGGAACCGCGTGGGGATCCGGCGCGACGTGATCGGGATTTGCGCCCGATGTCGCGTGGCCGGATGAAATCCGGTCCGGAGGCGCGCAAAATGGCGCCAGGGACCGAGTGCGCCGGGGGGTCGAGCCGCGCCGGTCGGGTCAATCCGGAAGGGGGCGGAGAATCATGGCACGGGGCGTCAACAAGGTCATACTCGTCGGCAATCTCGGAGCCGATCCCGAGACCCGCTACACCGCGAACGGCGGAGCCGTCACCAACCTCCGCCTCGCGACCAGCGACTCCTGGACGGACCGCCAGACCAACGAACGTCGCGAGCGGACGGAGTGGCACCGGGTGGTGATGTTCGGGAAGCTCGCCGAGATCGCCGAGCAGTACCTGCGCAAGGGCCGGCAGGTCTACATCGAAGGCTATATCCAGACCCGCAAGTGGCAGGGACAGGACGGCCAGGACCGCTACACCACCGAAATCGTGGCGCGGGACATGCAGATGCTGGGCGGACGCGGGGAAACGGGAGGCGATTCGGACGACTGGAACCGGTCCGCCGCGCCGCCCGCGCAGACCGCGCCGCCCGCCGGCGGAGGCGGCGCTCCCGGGGGGCGGGGCGGCGCCTACCAGTCGGGAGGGAACGACCCCGACCTCGACGACGACATCCCGTTCTAGAGGACACCTCGACCGGATTTGTAACGTTTCGAGGGTCAACCTGCTGAAGTGACTGGAGAAACGGACTTCCCAGGAATGTCCGGCAGGGACGGCGGCATGCTTCGTAAGGGGCACCTCCGAGAAATGGAACGTTTCGCCGGTGAGAGGCGAACGGAAACCGCCACGAGGGCAGCACCCGGGATCTTCCGGGTGCTGCCTTTTTCTGTTGCGGCGGCCTGACGTCAGCGCGTACCGGGAGTCCCCTGGTAGCGACCGCCAAGGGGAACCCTTGTCCTACTTTCGATAGGCCAGGGCTGGGGTTCGTCCACAGCACGCCAATCTCAAGCATCGGTTCGAGGCGGTCTGTTCCCTCAGCCAGGAGAGCGCGAGGGGAACCGGTACGGCCCCCCGCCAATGGAGCGCAAGGAGCCAGATGACGAGATCTCGACCAACAGCTCGCCGGGGTAGACATGCACGGCACCAGCGCAGGGCCCGCGGATGCCTTGAACCAGGCAACGGCGCTCTAGGCGTAGGTGACGCTTGAAGAAATTCAGAAGTGGCTCGCCATGAGATGGGTGATGCTCGGTTTTGCGCTGGTATTCGCCGTGATCGGGATCGGGCTGTGGCTGCATGCCGGACGATGGACTGCGATGGTGCTCGCACTGAGCGGGCTGGGGTTCGCAGCAGCTGGCCTCGTGTTGGTGGTCTACATCCCGCTCGTCGGACTCTTCGTGACGTTCGTGGTGGCGCCGATGGCGGCATTCCCATGGAAACGGGTGGCCTACGCCACGAGCGATGACTCCGCCACGGCGGATTAGGACTACACGGCGGCGAGCGGCAGCTGACCTTCGCGGCCGGGGAGACGGCCAAGAGCGTATCGGTGGCGGTATTGGACGATACCCACGTCGAGGGCCTGGAGACGTTCACGCTGTCGCTCTCGAGCCCCACGGGCGCGCGAATCGCCACCCTATGGGTATAAGTCCCATATCAACAACACAACGCTCCGGTGGTCTCACGCAGGATGTCGGCGAAGGTCTGGCTGACCAGCGTCAGCGCCACCCCGCGCCGAGTCACGAGCTCGAATTTCGTGTTGAGGCGGTAGGTCGCGGGCAGAATGCTTCGCATGCGCCCGCTCTCCACCCACCTCTGCGCGTACGCAACCGGCAGATAGCCGATGTGCCAGCCCGAAAGGATAAGGAACGCCACGCCTTCGATCTAGCGTGCCGTCGCGGTCGAGCGCAAGTCTCCGGTGAGAGGCGCCACCTGCCGCTCGGACAGGTAGGCACGGTGAGCGAGATCCGCCTCGTGCACGTCCTTGCGTTCGAGCCCGTCCGGTGCCCGGACGAAAAGCGGGTGCCCCTGCCCGCAGTAGAGCTCGACCGGATCGTCGTAGAGCGCCTCGTAGCTCAAGCCCGGACGGTGCTGGTGGAAGACGCCGATCCCCAGATTGACCCGGTTCTCCAGGACCGCGCGCTCGATCTCGTCCGGCGCGAGCGTGTGGAAGAAAATACGGACCTGCCCGGCCTTGGCCCTGAAGGCCCGAAGCACATCGGCCATCGGAAAGCCGCGCTCGGTGGCCCAGTTGTCGATCCCGGCGATGGAAAGGTCGCCGACCAGCTCGCCGCGTAGCGCGCCCACGGTGGTGCGAAAGCTCTCGAGCGCCGTCGCCAGGTGCTGGGATGCCTCGTAGACGATGCGCCCCTTGTCGGTCAGGTGGAATCCAGCCCGCCCGCGTTGGCAAAGGCGCATCCCGAGGCGCTTTTCCAGATCGCCGATCTGGCGGCTGATGGTTGACTGGCTGACGTTCAGAGAAACTTGCGCCGCGGCGAATCCGCCGCACTGCACTACGGTCGTGAACACCGCGAGCAGAGGAAGGTCGGCCTTATGAAGGCGTGGGGTGGTCGGGGTGGTCGGTTCCATACATGTGAATTTATACATGTTAAAACCTTATAATTGAGGTTTTATCTATCTGACGGCATCCCTACTATCGGTCGGACGACAAAGGGAGAGCGGCGACCAGGGACATGCAAAGACACCAGGAAACCGCCACCACGTCGAGGTCGGGGTGCGCGACAACGACCCGGACGGCGGAGCAAGCGGGGATGACAATCGTGGGCGGGGTGGACCGGGGGCCATGAGGTTCTGCCAGAACTTCCTGAAGGGCCAGTACGCGTGGCCCGTGGAAGGAGTGAGGACGAGCCGATGAACGCACGAGGGAGACAAAGCATCCCGGAGATTCCGCATGAGGCCGCACCCGCGACCCAAGCTCTTCGCCAGGGAAGCGGAGAAATCGGAACCAACAGAAACGGGGAGAACCTCTACCCGGGAGGGCGGAGCACCGCCCGCACGGTGTCGTCGGACAACCCGTAAGCCAATGGAGAAAATGTGATGCAAACAAACGTTCTACGAGGCCTTTACCTTGCCGCCACCTTCACCGGCGCCTTCGCGCTCGAAGGCTGCGGCGGCGGTGGCGGTGGCATGAGCGGGGCTATCCCACCGGTCGAGCGGCCCACCGAGCCGGATCCCGCGACACTCACCATCCCAACCGGCATGCACGCGAGCACGGCACCGGGGGTGACGGCGCGAGGCGCGGGCGACTCCATCGCCTCGCTCCTGCCGCAGCCCGGGCGGCGGTTCGCGCCCGTCTCCGCAAGGTCGAGGACCGACGAATTCCATGTAACTGCGATCTCGAGCGACGGGAACAACGGCTTCCGGGTGACGTACGTGGTCGGGGGACGGGCGCGCACCGTGCACTTCGAGGCCGGTGACTACGAGGCGGGAGGATTCTCGGGTGACTACTACAAGGAGACGCAGGACGGGGGCAGGTTCTGGCTCGACTCGGCCTTCGGCGCGTTCAGCGAGAGCGAGCGAAACAGGGGAAGTGGTCGCTTTGAGTACGTTGAGATGATGTCGGCAGGAGTGAGCGGGTACAGGACACCCAATCGGCAGCACCTGGCCTTCGGGGCACGGACCGATGCCGAAGCCTTGCCAACGGCAACCGCATCATACTCGGGGCAGGTCTTCGCCGAGAACCACCCCATCGAATACGACAATCTCGAAACGCGCGGCAGGATGTGGGGAAACTGGCGGCTGACCGCGGACTTCAGCCAGAGCACGCTTCGAGGCGACATTCGCTTCGTTGCGATGCGTGCAGCGGGTGAATCGGCCTACCGCTCCCTCCCCCACACGACGTACTTCAGCATCGAGAACGGGGAGATCGTCGATGGGCGATTCACCGCGTCGGTCTCCGGTGCTGACTCGAACCGGAGCGCTCCGGCGAGCCGGACCCTCGCCGGGTTCGAGGGGGACATGCTCGGGGAGTTCTACGGACCGGGGGCAGAGGAAGCCGGCGGGGTGCTCCGGGCCACCCGCGCGTCCGACAGCCGCGTGCTGGTCGGGGCATTCGGCGGCAAGCGAAGCCCCGAGCTCGACCCGACCCTCCCTGAGGGCGAACTGACGCTCAACTCGGTTGGCGTCGACCGGGACTACGTCGCGACGAGCGTGCAGCTGACCGACGTCGCCCGGGTCACGGGGATCGAGAGCGACGGTGCGACCGGGTTCCACGTCATTTACCGTGTGGACGGCAACGACCACCGGGTACATCTCGGGGAGCAGATCTACTTCAACCGATACGACGAGTTCGGGCTGTTCAATCACCAGGCCGCCGGACTGTTTGCGCTGACGGACCAGACGGGGTCGTTCTTGGGGACACCGGAGTTCAGCCATTTCGACGTCCATGGCTGGGCGATCGGACGGTACGCGGACGACGGAGCGCTTCAGTCCACGCTTCGAGGGTTCGTGGTCTCCGGGGTGTCGACCGAGGCAACGGACCTGCCGACAGGTACTGCGACCTACGAGGGACGCGCGCACTTCCTGACTTGGCCCTCGGACAACCCCCGGCAAGCCGCAGGCTCCCGGGGGGACGGTCGCCTCACCTTGAGCACGGACTTTGGCGCGAGCACGGTCGAGGGCACGATCGACCAGATCGGGGACGTGCTCGGGGCGGTGTCGGAACTCGGAATCGAGAATGGCGCCATCGAAGAAGGCACGCTCACCGCGGACCTTCGGGGGGCCCAGGGAGGAGCCGCCTTCGACGGCGACATGACAGGGCGGTTCTTCGGACCTGGCGCGGCGGAGGTCGGCGGCGTGCTTGAGGGCTCGTTGACCGGGCAGGAGGTCGTCACCGTGGTCCAGGGCTGGATCGGGGGCAAGATGCAGTAGGGCGTTGCTGCGACGAGGCGCGTTCGCCCTGACCGTGATGGCGCTCATCGCATCGGTCGGGGCGGACGCGACGCCCGCTCGGAGCGACACGGCGGTCCAGGCCGAGCTCTCGGATCTCGCGACCGCGCGGCTGCTCATTCGCGCAGGTCGCCTAGAGCACGCGCACGCGTTTCTCGAGCAGGCGGTGCCCGGTACGCAAGAAGAGCGGATCGAGCGGCTCTTCCTCCTGGGCAGCATCGAGCTTCGACTGGGGATGTCCGAACGGGCGGTGGAGCGGTTCGAAGCCATCCTCGCCCTTCGCCCGGAGCTCACGCGCGTGCGGCTCGAGCTCGCGCGGGCGTACTACCTCGCAGGGCGCGTTGACAAGGCGCGAAGAACCTTGCGCGTCTCGCTCGCTGACGAACTCCCGTCGAGCGTCGAGGCCGCGGTGGAGAGCTTCGTCCAGCAGATCGATGCCCGCAGACGCTGGTCGGTCTCGCTCGGAGCCAACCTCCTTCCCGAGACTCGGCGGCGGGACCTTGAGAGCGTCCTCATCGGCGGGGTGCCGTTCGTGCTCGACGAGGAGGCTCGGGGTTCGTCCGGAGCCGGGGTGCTACTCTCCGGAGGAGTCTCGTTCTCCAACGAGCTGACGGATGGCGTTCGGGGAGTGTTGGCTTCATCCGCCGCCGCCAAGTCTTACGAGCGCTCGAGCTGGAACGAGACCACCGTCTCTGGCGAGGTCGGAGCGGCGCGGATCCTCGACCAAGGGACCGTCTCTGGCGGGATCCGGTTCGGACGCGTGTGGGCGGGCGGAGAGCCGGAACGGACCACGCTCGGTCCCTGGGCCCGGGGCGAATGGCGGCTCTCGGGATCGACCCGCATCGATTTGGCGCTGAACGCGGACCGGCGCCGCCATGACACGCGAACGACCCGGGACGGACGGCGCCTGGCGCTCACTGCGCGTGTGGCCCACGCGGTCAACGCGCGGGTCGCGGTCACCATAGAGCCCATCTTCGAGATCGTCTCGGCGCACGAGCAACACCACGCAAACCGGCTCTTCGGTGTGGGAGCGAGGACGTTGAGAGACTTCCAGGGAGGCCTTGCGGTCACGCTCGGGGCAAGCGCGACCGCCAGGCGGTACGTCGGGCCTGATCCGCTCTTCGCAACGAGACGGATCGACCGGACGGTTCGCGTCCTGGCAACCGTGCGCCACCGGGCACTCCGGCTCGGGGGATTCGCGCCGTATATCGGGGTCTCGCTCGAACGAAACAGCTCGACCATTCCTGTGCACGAGTACGGCATCGCGGGAGTCATGGCCGGGGTGTCGAGGGCGTTCTGACGTTCTTGGGGGCAGCCCCGGACCGCCCACACGAGGGCGCAGAGCAATCCACGGATCCTCTGCGACAGAACACGGCCCGCCAACTGGCTGAAAACCGATAGTTGAGAAGACGACGATTGTGCTTGCCGTAGGATTTCGCCCCCTACCGGAGCGGACCCATGTAGTTGAAGAAGACGAGGAGTTGGCCGCCGTCGAAGTCTGGGAAGCCGTCGCGTGTCCGGCCTGTGAAGGGCAAATCCGGATGACCGCCGCACACCTCGAAGCCCAGGGGTGGCAACCCGTTCATGCATGCCAGCACCGGGATGGTCAGAGCCGCTCCGGCGAGGCGTTCCAGTGCACCGCGTGCGGACACCAACGCGGCAAGAAACATCCGGGACCGGGCAGTGAAGTGCTGGACCGGGTACAGGAAACGGGCTGCGGGGACTGCGGCTCAGGCCCGCAACGGAAGAGGGGAAGCCCCAGGAACAACGGGCAAGGGCGGTGGCGAGCCACTCCGTGCTACGCCAGCTCCCAATGGGGAAGCGCCTCGAAGTCACATGACGGCAAGGGCTACAGGACCTCCTGAGGCGCCGGTGAAGTCATGTATAGGTCCCAGGCAAGCCGTCAGTCCGACGTCCCCTTTCCCGGAATCCGCTCGCCGCTCGTCAGCGCCGCGACGAGCCGTCGGACCCGCGCCGCGTTCGCCGGCGTCTGTCCCTCCCCCAGTAGCTCGTAGATCGCAACAAACGCCCGGGTGAGCTCGGCGGGCTCCAGGCGCACGTTGGCCGACTCGAGCGCGCGCATCGTGGTCTCGACCGCCACCCCGAGCCTTCGCTCGTCCACCGAATCGAACTCGCGAGCGGGCCCGACGTAGAACTCGAGCTCCAGGGCCTCGCAGAGCTTCCGGAACTTCGCCACCTGGCGAAGGCGCCCCCGCCGGATGTCCTTGACGAACTCGTTGCTGCCGACGGCGACCATGGAGGCGTGCTGCGCGGACCAGCCGCGAGCCCTCAGTCCCGCATTGATCGCGGCGATCAGATCCTCGAGCTCGTCCATCGCCCCACTCTCCTACATCGCAAGGAGTGGTGGTGGGGCGTTCGGCCCCGGATTGCGGGATAGAAGACGGTACAACTTGCAGGCGTATGCCCCTTCAAAAAGGTCGTTTGGCCCCGTCCACAAGGACACGAACATCACCCCTGCCTCACCGCAAGTGAACCACCGGGAGAAGAGTGGAAAGGACGCGGGGGAACGGGTCCCGAACCGGAACCGGTGCTGGTTCGCTGCGCGGGCGCTCGCGGCCACTCACCATCACGCGACCGACCACAAGACGGGTCGCTCGACGAGACCGTTAGCCCATCCCGCCGCAATGCGCGTTCCTCCACTTTGCGCAAGTTCACGAAACGGAAGAATCGCGGCAACGCCCGTGGAGGATGATTCCGGACCAAGCGCTTCTGCCCGCGTCGGGGGACCGCGAGGCTCCCCGCCCACGGCAGGGCGAACGGTCCGAGACCGTATGGCCAGCATCGCAGGAGCCGGAACCATGCGCATCAACCCTCCGACACTTTTCTGGATCGTGATCGCCGCCATCGTGGCCGCCGACCGGTTCTTCCCCCTCGTTTCGTTCGCCGCTCCCTGGCTCCTCTGGTGCGGTGCAGGGCTCGTGGTCCCGGGCCTCGCCGTCTCCATTGCCGGGAAGCGCCAGTTCCAGCGGGTCGGCACGAATGTGTACACGTTCGAGGAGCCCGGCCAGCTCGTGACCGAAGGGCCCTACCGGATCAGCAGAAACCCGATGTACCTCGGACTGGTCCTTGCCGCGACCGGAGCCGCGCTCGTTTCCGGGACGTTGTCAGCCCTCGTCATTGCCGCGGTCTTCGCCATCACCGTGCGGTGCTCGTACATCGCATTCGAGGAGCGCGCGATGCGCCAACAGTTCGGGGACTCCTACGAGGCCTACTGCCGGACGGTCGGGCGCTGGCTCGGACGTCAGCGCGGCGCGGTACCGAATCGTGGCTGAGATCCCGACGACCGCAATCAGACCGCGTGGCGTTGGCGCGCAACTGCGCGGCAACGGACTCGCACTCTTCCTGAAGCGCTGGGCCTCGAACCCTCGCCGGATCGGCGCGATCCTGCCGAGCGCGAAGCCCCTTGCACGGCTCATGGCTCACGCGAGCATGGAGGCTCGTTGCGGCACGGGCCCGATTGTCGAGCTCGGCCCGGGGACCGGCAGCATCACCCGGGCCCTTGTCGAGCATGGGCTCGCGGAGAACGAGCTCGTCCTCATCGAGCGCGATCGGGAGCTGTGCCGCTGGCTTGCGCGCCGATTCCCCCGCGCCGGTGTCATCGAAGGCGATGCGGCTCGAATCGGCGCCATCCTGGACGAGCGCGCTGCCGGCGCGCCCTCGGTGGTGGTCTCCTCCCTTCCGCTTCGCAACATGGCCGGGTCGGAACGCGACACGATCATCCGGGCGATCCTCGATGTGCTGCCGCATACCGGTGCGCTCGTGCAATTCACCTACGCGCGCCATCCCGGCATCGCGTGCGCCCGCCTGGGGCTTGCGTGTCGCCGGGTCGGGGTTGCGGCGCTCAACTTTCCACCCGCCGGCGTGTGGCGGATCGCAAGGGCAAAGACGAATTGAACCGATTCGGCGGTTCTTCCGGTACCGGGCCGATCGTTGTCCTCCCGACCGTGCGCGGAGGTGCAGGACACCCGTCTTGCCCGCGTGTCTCGCCGCCGCTCTCGAGCCCTTCCTGCGAGAGCGTCCATACGGAAGCGCTCGTGCGAATGCGAACAGCGACGCCGGTCCCGGAACTGCCGACCTCACCGGGCGCAAGCCGAGGGAGGACCGCAAGGAGAGACTCCGGATCACCGCACGGGACTTCGGAGCCATCCCTGAGCGCGTTCAGCAAGTCACGCCCGGGAAGACGGGGCGAGCGGCCGTACGCTTGGACCGTGGACGGCGCGCCGCGGAGCGGGCTGGATCACGGGTCGCCACCGCGATGCGCAAGGAGTATCGTGAGCGGGGGGGTGGTCTGGAAACCGCGCGACGGAGGCGAGACGTGGCCGGCGGCTGGGCTCGGGACGGGGCCGTGCAGGATCAGATAGACGCGAGCGTCGAGGACGCCGTCGAGCGCACGCGCCGCCGGTTGCCGCGCGGAGAGAGCCTGCTCGAGTGCGAAGCGTGCGGAGACGAGATTCCGGCCGGCCGCCGCGAGGCGCTGCCCGGCGTGCGCCTGTGCGTCGCGTGTCAGAGCGGGCGCGATGGGCAGGAAGCGCCGCACGCCAGCTACAACCGTCGGGGGAACAAGGACAGCCAGCTAAGGTAGTTGTTGGCGGCCGCCTTGCGCGGACGGAAGTCTCCGGCGCGAAATTTCATGCCTTGCCGACCAGTCGCAGGTCCACGGCGGCGTGACCGGGTTCGACGATTGCGGCATCGCCCGTCATCGGCGTACTTCTCATTCGGGCTCGGGCGTTGTCGTGACTCCGGTGCGCTCGATCCGCGACGGGCGCGAGAGACCCACCGGGACCGTGAGGTCTTGATCCGGGCGGCGACGGCGCTATCGCCTCCGCCCGGGTGGAACCGGCCTACGCCCCCGGACCCTCAAGCAAGGACGAGAACGACGGCTCCGGCCGTGGGTTGACGAGTCCCGCGCCGATGGAGGAATTCGCCGAACAACCGGTGCCCGCGCCCGACCGGAAGGAGGAAGGGCAGGAGAAATCCGGCGGCACCGCAGCCCGATTGCAGCCCATCCGGGAGCCGGGAGCCCGGACACATCCCTCCCGCCGACTCGAGGAGCCGTCGAGCGCGCGGTGCCGCAGCAGGCTGCGGGGGTAGTAGACTGGAGACCGGTGCGGGCGGTCGATCACGCGAGCAGGCCCTCCGGAAACCGCCCATCGTGCTGTCGTACCGGGGCGGTTCACTCCTGACGGCTCCCGAATCGCACCGGCAGGAGCCAACGAGAATTACGGCGTGGCTGCTTCTTCTCCCATCCCGGACGCCCGGGCCTTGCCGTTGGCTGGGAACATCTTCGCCCTGTTGCGGGACATGCGCGGGTTCGTCACGGAGCGCTACCGGGAGCTCGGTCCGGTATACCGCATCCGGGTGATGAACCGCCGGTTCACGGTGCTCGCCGGCCCCGAGGCCAATCGCTTCGTCCAGCGCGACGGAGCGCGGCACCTGCGCTCGTACGAGTACTGGAGCCGGTTCAATGCGCGCTTCGGCGCCGCGCGCTCGGTGCTCAGCACCGACGGAGCCGAGCACAAGGCGTTTCGCGACGTGTTCAAGCGGGCGTACTCCCGGCGCTTTGCGCAGGACCATGCATCGGAGCTCGTCGACATCGCGCGGCGTTCAATCGCGCGCTGGCCGCGGGGGACGCCGTTCTCGGTGACCCCTGCGCTCCAGCGGATCGTCACCGATCAGGTTGGAACGATCACCACCGGGGTGTCGCCGCGCCCCTGCAACGAGGAGCTGGTCCACTTCGTCCACGTGCTCCTCCTGACGAACATCATCTCGATTCCGTTCCTGGACCGTTCCCCGAGGTTCCGCCGCGCCGCCGCTCGGGTGGACGAGCTGTACCGCACGGTGGTGGAGCGCCACACGGGCGAACGGCGCAACCGCGGGGCAAGCGATCCCGATCTGATCGACGAGCTCCTCGACCTTCACGAGTCCGATCCGGGCTTGCTTTCCGAAGCCGACCTGAAGGTCTCCGTGCTCGGTCCATTCATCGTCGCCCTCGACACGGTGGCGGGTACCTGCTCGTTCATGCTCTACGCGCTGCTTCGCGACCCCGATCTCCTGGCGCGGGCGCGTGCCGAGGCGGACGCCCTGTTCGCCTCTGGTGAACCCGCATGGTCCGATGTCGAGAAGCTGGACGTGCTGCACCGCACCGCGCTCGAGACCCTGCGGATGTATCCCACCGTGCCCATGATGGTCCGGACCGTCGCCAATTCGTTCGAGTTCGCGGGCTACCGGATTGAAGCCGGCGAAGCGGTGATGGCCGCGACCACGGTGCCGCATTACCTGCCGGAGTTCTTTCCGGAGCCGGACCGGTTCGACATCGAGCGCTACACCGCGGCGCGGGCGGAGCACCGTCGCCCCTACGCGTACGCGCCCTTCGGGCTCGGCACGCATCGGTGTCTCGGGAGCGGCTTCGCGGAGGTCCAGATTCTCCTGACCATCGCGACGGTCCTCCACGAAGCGGGCCTTGCTCTCCACCCCGGCGGATACCGGCTGAAGACGACCGAGGTCCCCCTGCCGAGGCCACGCGATTCCTTCCGGGTCCGCGCGAACCCCAGAGCCGCCTACGGAAACTGACCTTGCGCAGCCGAGGCGCGCGGCCGCCCGACTGCGGTGGTCGGCGGAGCCCCTCCGCGACAGGCGCGCCGGTCCGCCCGGGACGAGCCGCGTGCGGCCGTATACTTGGACGGTGGACGGCGCGCCGTGCCGCCATTCGAATGACCGAGTCGGGAGATGTCGCACTTGAAGGGAAAAGGGAGGCGGGACACGACGCGAAACGCCCGGATTCCGACCCGCGCGTGCGCAATCGTCCGAACCATCATGGACTCTCTCGGGAATCATCCCGGGCTGGTGAACCTTCCCGTTCCGATGCGGTCAGCCCCGGCCTCGCCTGGTGCCTCGATATCCGCATCTGCGGCAAGACACCTTCTCCACCGTCCCGCTCGGACCGAACCCGACCTGGACCTCCGTGACCTCGAGCTCGTGCACGCCAAGGCTGCAAAGCACGCGCATCAGCCATTCGCGGAGCCAGTTCATGCCGGCCGGCTCGCGGCCCTTGCAGCCGTGGTGAACCGCCCCGATTCGTCGCGTCCGAACGCAGCGAGGTAGCTTTCGTGCAGCTCCATCTCAGCACCTGGCAGGAAGTGGAGGCCTACCTCGAGCGGGCCACCGCGATCATCGTCCCCATCGGCTCGACCGAGCAGCACGGCCCGAACGGGCTCATCGGGACGGATGCAATCTGCCCGGAGGTCGTGGCCCGGGGAGTGGGAGACGAGGAGGATGCCCTGGTCGGCCCGACCATCAGCGTCGGCATGGCCCAGCACCATCTCGCGTTTCCCGGGAGCATCACCCTGCGCCCGAGCACCCTCATCGCGTGCGTCTCGGACTATGTCGATTCGCTGATGCGGCATGGCTTCGAGGGCGTCTACTTCCTGAACGGGCACGGCGGGAACATCGCGACCCTGAACGCCGCGTTCTCCGAAATCTACGCGAGCGCGAGCCTGGGCCACAGTAGTCGCAGGGTACGCCTTTCGCTCACCAACTGGTGGGACGGCCCCGAAGTGCGTCGCGTTTCGCGCGAGCTCTATTCCGGGATCGAGGGCAGCCATGCGACTCCGAGCGAGGTATCGCTCTCGTACTACGCCTATCCCGATGCGGTCAAGTCCGCCACCTTCGAGCCCCGCGTCGCGCCGAGCGGCAGATTCCGCGATGCGGAGGACTACCGGCGCAGGTTCCCGGACGGGCGCATCGGCTCGGATCCGTCGGGGGCGAGTCCGCAAGCGGGAGAGCGCCTCTTCCATGCGGCGGTCAGGGACGTGCGGAACGACTACCGGGCCTTCGCCGCCGGGGGGCGGTGAGGTGGTGGTGCGCGAGCGATCGCACCGCCCGTCCGGCCCGTCCGGCCGGCCGGTTCCCGGCCCGCACCGTCCTTCGCTCCACACTGCAATATAATCCCCGCCCCGCGCCGAAGCGCATCCCGGAACCTGACGGAGTCGCTCGTGCCGAAGAAGAAGCCGACGTACCGGATCGTCTTCCACAATCAGGGGAAGATCTACGAGCTCTATTCCCATACCGTCCGCCAGGGCGAGCTCTTCGGATTCATCGAAGTCGGGGACATCATCTTCGGCGAGCGTTCGGCGGTGCTCATCGACCCCTCGGAGGAGCGGCTGAAGACGGAGTTCGGTGGCGTGAACCGGACCTACGTTCCCATGCACGCGGTGATTCGCATCGACCAGGTCGACAAGCAGGGGGTGAACAAGATCGTCTCCGGTGAAGAAGGCAAGGGGCAGGGCAACGTGACTCCCTTCCCGGTCCCGATGTTCACCCCGGGCGGGGACCCGGGCACCTCGGGAAGCTGACCGGCCCGACCATCGGGCTCACAGCCGGAACGCGGTCGCGGTCATCACGCCGGCGGCCACCCGCATCATCGCTCGCGCCGGCGCCGGAGGGCGGCGCCCTCCCGCCTCGAGCGCGCTGGTGCCGTGGCGCTGTTCGTCGTCCATCATGCGGCGGCAGATCGCCCGGCTTCGGTGGTCCCCCCGGGGCAGGCGCCGGAGATGACGGGCAAGGTGCTCGACGACCTGGCGCTCGGTCTCCGCAACGAAGCCGAGGCTCCGCGCATCGCCGGCCGCCCCCGCCGCCACCCCGATCGCGAACGAGCCGGCCCACCAGAACGGGTCCAGCCGGCTTGGCCCCGCCCCGAGCTCGGTGAGCCGGCGGCGGCACCACTCGAGGTGCGCACGTTCCTCACCGGCCGCGGCGTCCAGGGCAGCCCGTACCCCGGTATCGCGGGCGAACACGCTCTGGCCAAGGTACAACGCCTGCGCCGCCACCTCCCCCGCATGATTGACGCGCATCAGCCTTCCCGAGAGGCGCCGCTCGCCGGTGTCGCGCGGGCCCTCCTCCACCCCGTCCGCCGGGTAGACGCCGGTCCGGGACGAGCCCCCGGACGGGCCGGCTCCGGGGGCGGGAGGAACGCTCTTCCCTGCCGGCGCCGGAGGGCGGCGCCCCCGCAGCCAGCGATCGACCGCGAGGACGATCCGATCCCCGATTCCGTGCTCGATGAGGGCAGCTCTCGTCGTTGACATTCTCACCCGCCGGTAATAGAGTCCCGCGTCTTTCGGCCGGGACGAACCGTTCCGGCCGCCATCGGGAACGAAACATGCCGACCTTCAGCGCCAAGCCGGCGGAAGTCAAGCGCGAATGGTACCTCGTGGATGCGGGAGACAAGGTTCTCGGCCGCCTTGCAACCGGCATCGCAACGCGCCTTCGCGGCAAGCACAAGCCCGAGTACACGCCCCATGTGGATACCGGGGACCACATCGTCGTGGTCAACGCGGATCGGGTCAAGGTTACCGGGCGCAAGTCGTCCGACAAGATATACCATCGCCACTCCGGTTATCCGGGGGGGCTGCGGTCGATGAGCTTCGAGAAGCTCCAGGAACGGGCGCCGGGCCGGGTCATCGAGCTCGCCGTGAAGGGCATGCTGCCGCGGGGCCCGCTCGGCCGGGCGATGTACCGCAAGCTGCACGTGTACAGCGGCGCCGCGCACCCGCATTCCGCGCAGCAGCCCAAACCCCTGGATATCTGACCGGTCCCTTCGACCGATCCGTCACGCCGTCGCACCAGAGAGCGAGCCAGAACCTCATGTCCGAACTCCTTGCCTACGGAACCGGTCGCCGCAAGACCTCGACCGCGCGCGTGTTCATGCGCCGGGGGGCGGGGCGGATCGTCGTCAACCGCCGTCCCCTGGACGAGTACTTCGGCCGCGAGACCGCACGCATGGTCGTGCGTCAGCCGCTCGAGGAGACACATCGCGCCCAGGACTTCGACTTCGCGGTAACGGTCCGCGGAGGCGGCGGCACCGGGCAGGCGGGCGCCATCCGGCTCGGCATCGCCCGGGCTCTTTGCGAATACGACGAGACGCACCGGTCCACCCTTCGCCGGGCCGGTCTCCTCACCCGTGACGCGCGCAAGGTCGAGCGCAAGAAGGTCGGCCTCCACAAGGCACGCAAGCGCCCGCAGTACTCGAAGCGGTAAATCCGGTTCCGACCCGGTTCCGCGAACTCCCTGGGGGATCGTCTAGCGGTAGGACTGCGGACTCTGACTCCGCCAGCCCAGGTTCGAATCCTGGTCCCCCAGCCAATCATAGAGTCTCATAGAGGCTCGCATTTCAAAGCGTTACGGCCTGTAACGTGCTTCAGCTCACTCTCTATCGGTTCATCCGGTCTCACGAAGACTCGTGCATTCCCGCACTTGGGTGTGGGATCAGAAGTGGGATCGACCATGGCAGGCAAGCTCTCTGCGCAATTCGTTCAAACGGTAACGAACCCCGGGAAGTATGGGGACGGACGGGGGCTCATGCTGCTCGTTCACCCCTCCGGGAGAAAGCAATTCTGAAGTTGCCCCGACTATGCGGAGCTCCGCATAGTCGGATCAACCCCAGTGAAGATTGATCGTGAAGACTTGCGCATCGCCTGCTTGGTGACGATGACGGGCCGTGCGCTTCCTCCCTCAATTGGGTGGTTCCAATTGAAACGGCTTGAACTATCTTGCATAAGCGAGGGGGGTGCGCCCCGCCGACGGATGCGGTCGGGACATCGGTTTCGGACGACGCAGGTACCCCGACGACGAAGGGAACATGATGCAGACGACGCGACGACGCAAGACACCCGTAGCGAATCGGACACCATGATGACACCGCTGCGAGCCATCGTTCCCGAGTCTGACGGAGCATTTTGCACTGGTGCGACGGTCGAAGGGCCGTGAGCAGACTGCCCGCGTATCTTGGCCAGAGCCAATCGGCGGAAGCGCTTGAGCAAGCGCTGCTCCGAAAACTGGTTGTTCCGGAAGGTTGGCGGGAGTCCTCGTTTCAGACCATGGACTTCGCTGCTCGCGAACGGAATCTCTCCAGCATGGAGCACATTGTCGCAACGACGCTGCGTTCCGCGGTCGCCGCCTACGCGCTCGGCGAAGCACGGGCGTGGCACGAGGCGGTCACCATCATCTCGCGCGCAAACCTCGGTGTGTGGCCGACGCCCTGGGATTTCCCCCTTGGCCTCCTTGTCAACTATTCGGCGCTGTCGATTGCAATCGGCGACAGGGCTGAGGCGCAGGCCGTAGCACGCCGGATCGACGAGTCGGCGTCGGGAGTCCCCGCGGGTTGCCGCTTGGCCGATGAGCGTGAGCTGTTTGCGCTCCTCGCCCTCACGCGCTGTCACCCGGGGCGCGTGGAGCATGTCGTGCGCCTGCGCGGTGCGGCGAAGGAGCAAGGCCTGGGGACCTTCGGCACCAGGCGCTGCGCGGCGCTCGGAGCGTTGATGGACGCGGTGGCGTGGCTTGACGGGGAGGCTATGGGCGAGGCGGCAATCGAACTCGACGTGGTGCTTCGCGAGAATTTCGAGCTTGAGCTCGCTCGCTTCGGTCGGGGGCGTATGAGTGACCTCTCGGCCAGTTCCATGCTCGATCTGACCGCCATCGGGGTTCTAGCGCTCGCCCGCGGCTTTGGCCTGAACCCGCCGACCTCGCCGTTCTTCGATCTCGATTGGATATCGCGTGCAGTTCCGTCTCACATGGAGCGTTGCTCCGCCCGTTCACCGTGACCGGCCCATTCCACCCCTGCCCTGTTGCTGTTGCAACAGCCATTCTGAAGGAGACCAGAGAATGACCGCCTATGTAATCGCCCACGCCGACATCACGGACGAGACACTCTTCAATCAGTTCTCCGAGCGGGTCCCGGGGGTCGTCGCAGCGCACGGCGGCAGGTTCCTCGTTCGTAGCGGCGACATTGAAGTCGTGCAGGGGGAGTGGAATCCCGAACGCATCGCCATCGTGGAGTTCGATGACATCGAGCAGGCGAGGGCGTGGCAGGAATCCGCGGGCTACGCTGAGCTCAGGCAGATCCTCAACCAGCTCGGAAGAGCCCACGTCATCATCGTTCCGGGCTACGACCAGCCCTAGCGAGGACCATTTGCCCGTACCGCCGCGCTGCAGGTGGAAGGGGCACAGCCTACTCCCGGCGTGACCCCTCCACCTGCACCGTAACGACGTCGATTCCGTGGTACTTCCGGTGACGCACCGAAGAGGCGTAATGGCGCAGGAGGCGGAAAGAAATCTCACTTTCCTCCGGGGTTTCAGGTTGTTCGCTCAAATATGCCAATCGGTCCTCGATACTCTCTTCCTCGGACACCGCGACGTATTCCATCTCCACGATGCGCCCTTGCGCACGTGCAACGAGCAGCAGTCGCGGCTCCTCCCCGTTGCCTGACTGCAACAGGCTCGACAGTGTCTCTTCTCCAGCGGCGCACAGTCGTTCGGTCGAAGCCTCGTTCCATCGCAATCCGTCGCCGAGCGAGCGCAGGAACGCGTCAATCCTTGGCAGTGCGGAGACGCTCAGCTCGACCTCCAGGCGCCTTGGTCGGTTCGTGAGCTCCATGAACACGGTCAGCACGATTGCGGTCAAGGCGCCCACGGTCATGCCGTGTCCGAACACGGCACTCCATGGTCCATGCAGGTACCCTGCGAAGATGGACTGATTCTCCACGCCCACCCCGATCCAGAACGCCAGTCCCGCTATCGTGGCGTTTCGAAAGTCGAAGCCGTCCTGGAGGACCATTCTTGCCCCTGCCACAAAGAGCACCGCCATCAGAATCATGAAGTAGACGCCGGCGACGGGACCGGGAATGATGAGCAGCACGGCTGTCAACTTGGGCAGGAAGGCAAGCCCCATGAAGATGGCTCCTGCGCAATAGCCAACGCTGCGGGCCGCGACCCCGGTGAGGCTGATGAGCGCGGTACTCCCTGCCGTGTAGCCCATGGTGGGCAGGGTTCCTGCGATCCCGGATATCAAGACTCCCACTCCATTGGCGTTGAGCGTCCCCTGAACGATGCGAAAGTCCGTTGCCCGTGGGCTTCGTCTCGATGCCGACTGAATCACGATTCCGTCGCTGATGGTGTTGATCGTGAGCACCAGGGTCACGGTCGCGAACACCGGAACAAGCGACCAGAACTCCACGCCCGGCGTGAGATTGAGTCCCTGCCACGCGACGTCCGGAATTCCGATCCAGGGTGCATCGAGCACTCGTTGAAAGTCGTACAGCCCGAATGCAGCTGCGGCAGCGCAGCCCGCTGCGATGCCGATGAGCGGGGACCACAGCCGCCAGGGCCCGGCAGCGCGCAGCGCGAGTGCGGTGGCGACCAGCAATGTCACGCCCGCTACGCACGGGGCGGCGGCGACCGGAGCACCTTGCGGTACATCGTCCAGCAGGTCCAATGCAATCGGTACGACGGTGGCCGCGATCAACATGATGACCGTGCCGGAGACGACCGGCGTGATCATCCGACGCAGCAACGGGAGCCAGGCCGAGAATGCGAACTGAAGAAGAGACGAGACGACGATGAGGCTCGCCATCATGGCTGGCCCGCCCTGCACCAGCGCCGCAATGCAGATGGCGATGAAGATGGGTCCGGGCCCGGTGATGAGCACGTGTCCGGCGCCCACCCGCCCGAGCCGGACCGCCTGTAGAGCAGTGATCGTGCCCCCGATCAACAGCGCCGTGAAGACCGCCCACGTGAGGTAGCTCTCCGGCTGCCCACCCGCGCGCATGACAGTGGCGACGTTGACCACCACCGGCGCCAGAATCAGCAGCACGCCTTGCAGACCGACGCCAATGGACACCGCGGGTGGACACCGCTCGTCTGGCTCGTAGCGAATGTCCTGTTCGATGCGCATTGTTTCCCCCTTGCCTTGTCCCGCCGCGGTTCGCACCCATCTCGATCCGGTCCAGGAACATCGGCGAGCACACTTGCTCTCCGAGCTCCCTTGCGGTCGGACGCGTGAAATGCGAGTCCTCCCTCACGGCGTTTGCGGGCTGGTGACGGGCGGCGACCGGTCAGACGCTCAGGTACCGCTCCTGGACCGTCTCGTCGCGGGTGAATTCCTCGGTGGTGCCCTCGTAGACCACGGCGCCTTGTTCGAGGAGGTAGTGCCGGTCGGCGAGGTTCAGGGTCGCCGGCAGGTTCTGCTCCACGAGGAGGACGGCGACCTGCTCGTCGCGGATCTGCCGGATGCTCTCGATCAGGGTACCGATGACGATGGGGGCGAGACCCTCGAAGGGCTCGTCGAGCAGCATGACGCGGGGGTTGTTCATCAGTGAACGGCCGATCGCGAGCATCTGCTGCTCGCCGCCGCTCAGGTTCTTCGCCCGCAGGGCCGACCGTTCGCGCAGCACGGGAAAGAGCTCGTGCACGCGCTCGACGGTCCAGTGGCGTTCACCGAGGGCCGCGACCTCGAGGTTCTCGAGCACGGTGAGCTCGGAGAACATGCGCCGGTCTTCCGGCACGTAGGCGATCCCGAGGCGCGTGATCTCGTGCGTGGCCCGGGGTATGAGGTCGGCCCCGTCCAACGCGATGCTTCCCGTGCGTTGACGGGCGATCCCCATGATGCTCTTGAGCGTGGTGCTCTTTCCGGCGCCGTTGCGCCCGAGCAGGCTGACGATTTCCCCTTTCTCCACGCGCAGGGACACGCCCTGCAAGATGTGGCTCTTGCCGAAGAAGGTATTGAGTCCGCTTACTTCAAGCATCGGTTCCGAGGTACGCCTCCGCGACCGCCCGGCTGCCCCGGATCGCGTCCGGGGATCCCTCCTCGAGCACCCGCCCCTGGTGCAGCACGGTGATCACGTCCGAGATGTTCATCACCAGGTTGACGTTGTGCTCGACGAGCAGGACCGTCATCGCGAGCTCGCTCCGGAGCCGGTTGACGAGGTCGGTCATGTTGGCCACCTCACCGACGGAAAGACCGCTCGTCGGCTCGTCGAGGAGGAGCAGGCGCGGCTGCGTGGCAAGCGCGATCGCGACGTCGAGGGCCCGTTGCTCTCCGTGCGAGAGGATGTCCGCTCTCTCCGTGGCACGGTCCGCCAGACCGACGATCTCGAGCGCCCGGTACGCCGTGTCGGAGCCTGGGTCCGAGCCCCTCGGCACCCGGAAAGGGCTCAACCGGCGCGGCTGTCGCGTCTGAGCGGCGACCCGGACGTTCTCGAACGTCGTGAGATCGGGGAACACCTGGGTGCGCTGAAAGGAGCGCCCGATCCCTTCGAGGGTGATCCTGTGAAACGGCAGGACGCCGATGTCGCGGCCCTCGAACGTCACCGTCCCACCGTCCGAGGCCATCAGGCCGCAGAGGAGATTGAACACGGTGGTCTTGCCCGCGCCGTTCGGACCGATGAGGGAATGCACGGTGTTGCGGTTGACGAGGAGGTCCACGTCGTCGACCGCGACGAGACCGCCGAATCGCTTCGTGAGCGCGCGCGCTTCGAGGATCGCCCCGATCATGGCGCGGACCCGGACGGCGGTGTCCGCGCGCCTTCGACGGCCCGCGGCCGGGGAAGGGCGTCCGCGCCATTCGCCCTCGCGAGCGCCCTTCGCAACGACTCCGGGAGCGGCACGCGCCAGGCGCCGATCCGGTGCACCAGGCCCATCATGCCGTCGGGGTAGAGCAGGATGACGCCGAGGAAGACGAACCCGAAGATGAGCGGCCAGACCGAGTTCGCGGTGGTGACGCTCATGAATGGGGCGATGATGTCCGTCATGTAGAAGCGGACGTACTGGACGAGGAACGTCCCGATGAACGCCCCGAGGAGGAACCCGCGACCCCCGATCGCGACCCAGATCAGCACGATCGCGCCGGTCTCGAAGCCGATGTGGATGGGGTTGACGTTGCCGTTGTACGGGGCGAAGAGCGCCCCCGCGAGCGCCGCGATTGCCGCCGCCACCCCGAAGATCAGGGTCTTCGCGAGGTTGACGTTGAAGCCGATGCTGCTCGCCCGGAGCTCGTTCTCCCGGATCGCGGTCAGCACCCGGCCGAAGTGGGACGCGACCAGCCGGCGGCATATCCAGTAGGCGGCCAGCACCGCCGCGAGGACGATGAAGTACTGGCTGAGCTCGGGCTCGGGGTCGACGCGGAAGAGCCGGGGAATGTTGATGATGCCGTTGTCGCCGCCGGTCACCGGCCGCCAGGTGATGACGAGGAGCTTCGCGGTGACCGCGAGGGCGAGGGTGACGATGGCGAAGAAGAGCCCGCCGACCCGGGACCGGAAGCACAGGAACGCGATCCCGAGCGCGAGCACGACGGCGAGCGCGATGCCGACGCCGAGTCCGAACAAGGGGGCGAGGAGCTCGGGGTCGGGCGCCCGGCCCACGCGATGGGTGATGCCGCCGGTGAGGAACCAGGCCATGGCGTATCCGCCCGCGCCGAAGAACACCCCCTGACCGAGACTGATCATGCCCCCGTAGCCCCACACGAGGTCGAGGCTGAGGGCCAGCAGCCCCCAGATCAGCATGCCGGTGAGGAAGTTGAGCTCGAAGATCATGTCTTCGCGCCACAGACAGAGCGGCAACAGGACGAGCGTGAGGACGAGGCCAGCGGACCAGAGCGGTCTCAACTGCTCGAGGGGGACGCCGTTCCTCGGAGCGCGAGCGTCGGAGCGGGGGCCGGACTTCATGGCGGCGGCTTCGTCGTCTGCCTCAGTCTTCGCGGTGGCTCACGCCGCCGAGAAGTCCCTGCGGCCGCAGGAGGATGAGGACGATCGCGAGGGCGAACACGATGACCTGCGCGAGCACGAGCGGCGGCCAGTGGATGCTGCTCGGAAGCTCGGCGCCGAGAAGCTGCTCCGGCCAACCCATCGCGTTCGCGCCGACGATCGTGCCGAGGATGTTGCCGACGCCCCCGACGATCAGCACCAGGAACGACTTCATGAGCCACAGCGTCCCCATGAGCGGCTCGACCGCGTAGAGCGGGCTGAGGAGCGACCCCGCGAGCCCGGCGAGACCCGCGCCGAGGGCGATGTTCATCTTGTAGACGTTGCGCACGTTGATCCCGACCGCCTCCGCCATGGTCGCGTCTTCGGCCGCGGCGCGGCTCTTCGCGCCGAACGAGGTCCTGGAGAAGAGCACGATGAGGGCCACGACGACGACGATCCCGGTCGCCACGAGAAACGTGGTGTAGCCGGGATAGCTGACGCCGAAGAACTCGATAGGTGACTTGATCGGCAGCTTCACGGACTTGAAGTGCCGCCCGAAAATGACGCTGATCGCTTCGTGGATGATGATGCCGAGGGCCCACGTCACGAGCATCGGCGGGATGAGCCCGCGCCCGTAGACGAAGCGAAGCGCCCCCGCCTCCACGATGAGGCCGAGCAGCGCCACCGCGAGGAAGGCGGCGGGGAGCGCGATGAAGAACGCGCCGTCGAAGCCCATCGTCGATTGCACCCCCCACGTGACGTAGGCCCCCACCATGACGAAGTCGCCGTGGGCGAAGTTCGCGATCTTGAGGATGCCGAAGATGATGGTGAGGCCGAGGGCGACGATCATGAGGATCGAGACGGTCCCGAGCGCGTTCATGAACGACGCGACGTCGATCCGGACGAGGATGACGCCGACCGCGACGACGACCGCCGCGGCGATGAGAACCCGCCTCGTGAAGTTGCGCCCGGCCGCGAGCGGGGCGGATGGGTCAGCGGGCGCTGCCGTCATTCCCCTGGCCTCCCGACGAGCACGAGCGCGGACACGTTCTTCGACCGTGACGTCCGGGACGAGCCCGGCGGCGCTCCCACCGCCGCCGGGCTCGTCCCGGACGCATTCCGGCCCGCGACCCGCTACTGCTGGAAGCGCTTCGAGTACCGCGGCTCGCGCTGGTCGTACTCGATCGGCTTCTGCCCGAAGGACTTGATCACCGTGAACTCGCCATCCTGAACCTGCATGAGGTGCATGGGCATGTTCACGTGATGGTCCTCACGGACCTGGATCGGACCCGTCGGGCTGTCGAGCTCGAGGCCTTCCATCGCCTTGACGAGCGCCTCGATCTCCACCGTTCCCGCCTTCTCCGCCCCCGCCGCCAGGGCCTTGATGGCCACGTAGCCGTCCCAGGAGTCGTAGAGCATGAAGTCGTCGGGGAAGGTCTCCTTGTAGCGCGCCGTGAAGTCCTTGGCCTCGGGCGTGTCGATGGTCTCGTTCCAGTTGATCGAGCGGTACACGCCTTCGGCCGCCTCGCCGATGGCGTCCGCGGTCAGGGTGATGAAGCAGTGGCCGGAGACCGTCACTCGCCCCGGAGTGCCGGGCTCCTCGCCGGCCCGCAGCGGGGTCATCCCGGCGTTCGTGAGCTGCTGCTGGAAGGCGATGCACGCCGGGCCGATCATGTTGTTGAGGATGTGGTCGGGCTTGAGCTCCTTCAACCGCTGGATGAGGGGCGTGAAGTCGGTCTGCTCGAGCGGCACGAACTCGTCCAGGACGAGCTCGATCTTCTTCTGCGGCAGCCGTACCTCGCGCAGGAACAGGTTGATCATGTGGAACGCGATGTAGTCGGAGCCGATCATGGCCCAGCGGTTGCCCGAGGAGCGCTCCAGCAGGAAGTCGTAGAGCTCCGGGTGGTGCTCCTGGGTGGGGACCATGCCGAAGAAGAAGGCGTTGTTGCTGAAGCGCTCGCCCTCGTAGTTGACGGCGTAGAGCAGCAGCTTGTTGCGCATTTCGACGTCCGGCATGATGGCGTCGCGAAGGAAGCTGCACTCCACCCCGAACACCGCGTCGACCCGCTTCTGATCGAACAGCCGGCGCACCTTCTGCACCGCGACGTCCGGATTCGATTCGGTGTCTTCCTCGATGATCTCGATCGGGATCCGCCCCATCAGCCCGCCGTTCGCGTTGATCTCGGCCACCGCCAGCTTGGCGCCGTTGCTGTTGGGCCGGCCGTAGGGTCCGCAGGGCCCGGTGAACGACGCGAGCACGCCGATCTTGTAAACGTCCGGGTCCTTGGCGACCGCGTTGTGGTTGAAAGCGCTCGCCGCCGCGACGAGGGCGGCGGCCGCGGCGACGTGTCGTGCTGTGCTGCCCGGCGCGCGCGCCGGTCGGCGCCGCGCAGGTTCCGCTCGGTTGACCGGTTTCATGGGATAGCTCCCTCCCTTCTCGACTTTCGGGTTGTATGGGCTGCTCAAGCTGCGATGCCAGGCGATTTCTCCTCCACGTCGTTCTCGAGATCCCGCACCACTTCCTCCGTCGTCATCACCCGGCCGAACAGGGTGGCGAAACGGATCAGGGTGGCTTCGTGCCCGTTCTCGTCGAAGGTGGTACAGGCGTCCTCGACGATGGTGGTCTTGTAGCTGCGGTCCGCGGCGCCCGTCGCCGTCTCCTCGACGCAGCCGTTGGTGACGAGCCCGGTCACGAAGACCGTGTCGACACCGAGGTTGCGGAGCGTCGAGTCGATGCCGGTGGAGTTGAAGGCGCCGTACGACTGCTTGAGGATGAGCATCTCGTCGTTCCGGGGAGCGACCGCCTCGACGATGTGGCTGTCCGTGCTCCGGTGGAAGAACCCGGTGGTGACGAGGCCGGAGTCGGACTGCATCTTCGGATCGCGGCCGCTGATGAGGCGGCAGCAGTCCCAGGCGCCCGGGTGCCGGCCGGCGGCCGCGAGCCAGACAATCGGAAGGTCATGCTTTCGGAACAGCTCGATCAGGCGCTGGTTGTTGGGAACCACCTTGGCGTCGACGTTGTCGAAGTAGTACCGGCCGAATTCCGGGTACGTCTCGAGGAGCTTTCCCACGCCGTAGTCGCGGTCGGCGAACATGTACTGCATGTCGACGACGACGAGTGCGGCGCTCGCCGAGGCGATGGCGAAGTCGGGTCCCACGTGAGGCAGCCGGTCCGCCCGTTCTCTCCAGCTCATGGTCTTCATTTCGTCGTCTCCCCTGTTCACTAGCCCGGAAAAATCACCGAGCTCAAGCGGTTGCATATCCGTTGCTGACTCACCGGCGCAAAGTAACCGTCCGCGAGTCATTGGGAATCACCCAATTGAGGGAGTACGCCCCAACGAATCGCAGACACGCACCCGTGGCCACTGTCCGGAATCGGTTCCCTTGCTCCAGATCCTCAAACGGTCCCGGTGCGTCTGCGCACCGCCGCTCGGTCACCTACACGGCAGGACCTGTCGATGTCGGCAAGACGATCAAGGTCAAGGTGGCGAACGGCCGCAAAACGCAGAGGTCCGTCCTGCTGTGCGCGCTGGCGGCGGCGACCGTTGAACCGGACAAGTACGGCGCAGGCGAGAAGACCCTCGCGATCGTGACTGGTGAGAACGGCCCGGAGACCACGATCATCACCTGGGGTCCCGAGGCGGAATGGCTCCCGAGGAGCGAGCTGCTCCGCCACCTGGTGCAGTCGATGCTTGGCCTCACGCCGGCGGAACCCAAGGTCGCGGTGCTGGACGACGATCTCGGTAGTTGACCCCACGGAATCTTGCGCTTCCCAGACTCGCTGGAGGAGTGACGCTGCAGGTGCGTCAGGGGTGCCGTCTCCCTCGTTGGGAGACGGCGTTTGCGCGCATTGTCAGGCTCCGTCAGAAGCGCAGGCGCGCTTCGAGCCTCACGCTCGACTGCGCCTCGTCCGAGTCTCCTGCGTTGTCCGGGTCCGCCGACCCTTGAGGTGGTCCGGGTTCTCGCTTGCAGCTACGAGCGCCAGGATGCGCACCGCGGCGTCGCTGGGTTGACGGTGTGTCATGAGTTGGCGTGCACATCGATACTATGATACAACCCAAAGCGAGAAACGAAGAATGCAAAACACCCTGATAAATCATTTATCTAGACTCATTTTCGGTTATCTAATGCCTACACCCATGGATGTCTAACAGGATGGCACACCATGCAGGATTCGAAGATGAGCGTCGCTCCGAGCGCTGTCCTGCAACGCCAATCGGGTATCTTTGGTCCGCCTTCGGTGCGCGCGAATGCGAGGCGGATGAAAGAGTTTCGCGAACTCGTCCCGAGCGGTCAGCACCTGGTCGTGTTCGAGGCGGCCGCGAGGCGAATCTCCTTCACGGCCGCCGCGGCGGAGCTCGGCGTCTCCCAACCGGCGGTGAGCCGGTACGTGCGTCAGCTCGAACGGTCCCTCGGTGTCGAACTCTTCGTGCGCCGGCACCGAAGCGTCGAGCTGACCGATGCGGGGGAGGTGCTGCACGCCGCGGTGGTGGCGGGGTTGAGTCAAATCGTGCAGGTCGCGCGCAGGCTCCCCCAGCCGAGCCCGCGGCACGTGTCGGTGCTGGTCTCGGCGTCGTTCGCGCAGCACTGGATGGTGTCTCGGCTCGCCGACTTCCGGGCCCTGCATTCCGACACCGTGGAGCTCCGGATTCAGGTCTGCGACCGCCACCACGAGCTTGCCAGCGACGGTGCAACGCTCGGCGTGCGCTTGGGCGATGGCGCCTGGCCTGGCTACGAAGCGGCGTTGCTTGCCTCCGAGGTCGTCTTCCCGGTCGCGAGTCCTGCCTTCGCGTCCAGGCTCGCAGCCCCTTGCGACGTCGCCTCCTTGGCGCGAGAACCGCTCATCGACGACGAGGAGCTTCACCTCCCCACCGTCTCGTGGGCCGAGTTCTTCGATGAATTCGGAGTTGACTTCCCCGCCGAGCGCTCCGGCCTTCGCGTCACCGACTACGTGCTGGCGGTGCAGGCGGCGATTGCCGGCCAGGGTCTCGCGCTCGGGTGGGCGGGGCTGGTCGACCCGCTGCTCGAAGAGGGGTTGCTCACCGCTGTGGGCTCGAAGCGGTGGCGCACCGGGCGCGGGTTCTGGCTCCTCTGGCCCGCTTCGCCGCCGCTTTCGGAGAAGGCTGCGATCGTGCGCGACTGGATGGTGGAAGCTGCCTCGTGCGCCCGCTGAAATGCTGAGCTGCGCCTGTCGGACATCGGGTCGGCGTCCGGTCGGCTCCCACTCGCGGAGGTACAACCATGTTTCATTCCCTGAAAGCGCTTGCTTTAACGCTCGCCCTGCCAATCCCAACGGCGCGCTCATGTACTTGGCAGCCAGTGCCGCGCATCCGATCCCGGGCGATGCGGCTGATCGGATGATGGCGCTTGCGCAGGGAACCCGACTCCCCTCGGCGGGCGCCAAGGCTCAATCACGATTGTCCGGCGCCATCAGTCGACATCCATGCAGTTGTCCTTGAACCGTCAGGAGACAAATCCATGACCAGAATATTCAAAGAGCACGAAACGATGGATCCGATCACGAATGTTTCGGAGCGGGAGGCAGTGGAGAAGACCAACCGGCTCCGATCGACCCTCGCGTCGGGGAGGATCGGGCGTCGCGACTTCATGGTCACGGCCATCGCCCTCGGTCTGTCGACAACCGCGGCATCGTCGGTGTTCAAAAAGGCGTGGGCTGCGGCAAAGACGGGAGGACGGCTGCGCACGGGCACCACGGGGGGGCGACCAGCGACGTTCTGGACCCCGGGCTCATTCTGGATGCCTACATGATCAACGTGCTGTTCGGTCAGGTCCGCAACAACCTGACCGAGGTGTCCGCCACCGGTGAGCTGGTTCCGGAGCTTGCAGAGAGCTGGGACTCGACCCCCGACGCGAGCACGTGGACGTTCAAGGTCCGTCAGGGTGTCGAGTTCCACAACGGCAAGACCCTCGATTCCCAGGACGTCGTCGACTCCCTCCGGCATCATCTCACCGAGGATTCCAAGTCCGCGGCAAAGGGTATTCTCAGCGGAATCGAGTCGGTCGATGCGGATGGCAAGCATGCAGTCACGGTCACGCTGAAGGGCGGCGACGCCGACTTCCCGTTCCTGATGAGCGACTACCATCTCCTCATCTGTCCCTCCAACGGCGACGGCACCATCGACTGGCAGTCGGGAACGGGAACCGGCGGCTACACCCTGGCCGAGCACGAGCCGGGCATCCGTACGCTGACCAAGCGCAACCCCAACTACTGGAAGGAGGGCCGGGCGCACTTCGACGAGTGCGAGACGCTCCAGATCGCCGATCCGAACGCACGGCTGAATGCCCTGCGCACCGACGCTGTCGACTGCATCAACAACGTCGACCCGAAGATCGTGGAGCGGCTGAAGCGCGTGTCGGGTGTTCACGTTCGATCCGTGACCGGCAACAAGCAGCTCACCCTGCCGATGCGCACCGACACCGCGCCGTTCGACAACAACGAGGTCCGCCTCGCCATCAAGAACGTCATCAATCGACAGGAGTGGTTCGACAAGATCATCTTCGGCTACGGAGAGCTCGGGAACGACAACCCCATCGGCCCGGCCAACATCTACCGGGCCACTACCGACGAGCTGCCGCAGCGGACGTACGATCCGGACAAGGCGAAATTCCATCTCAAACAGGCCGGCCTGGACCGCCTGAGCATCCAGTTCCATACCGCCGAGACCGCCTTCAGCGGAGCGGTCAACGCGGGACAGCTACTGCAGGAGTCGGCGCGTCCGGCGGGCATCGATATCGAGCTGGTGCGCGAGCCGGATGACGGCTACTGGTCCAACTGGAGTTGATCCGATTTTGTGGACAGCCTGACACTGTTGTGAGGAGGTGTTCAGATGTCGAAGAAACAACCGCGGTACGCGCCGGAGTACCGGCGCCAGATGGTCGAGCTGTTCCGTGCGGGTCGCACGGTGAAGGAGCTGGCTCGCGAGTTCGAGTGCTCCGCCTCGGCGATCCGTAACTGGGTTCGTCAAGCGGATCGCGACCAGGGTCGTCGCGAGGACGGGCTGACGA
>MKWU01001107.1_pt1 | contig 48470 bp, 41 predicted proteins | sample 809101 | NCBI WGS metagenome assembly MKWU01 (sample SAMN05860141, study PRJNA318959) | sponge metagenome | host: Aplysina aerophoba | place: Slovenia: Piran, Adriatic Sea, Gulf of Piran | collected 2013-05-07 | reverse complement strand
TCGACGCAAGCGGGGGGCGGGCGACCTACTGAACGCGCGTCCGGCCGCGGCCGGACGCCGGGTCGCTCGTCGCGGCCCGCCTGCGGCGGCCGGTTCCGGGACGGCGGATGGGAAGGCGGCGGGGTCGCCGGGGCCGCGGCGCCAGCCGGACGGGGCGGACGGGACGTACGGAGCGGCGCAGCCGCCGCGACATGAACCGAGTGGCCGGGAGGGCCGACACGATGGCGACGATTACCAAGGGCATCAAGCAGCTCTGCGCGGAGGCGGAGGCCGGTATCGAGACCTGGACGGTCGAGGACGCGCTCCGGCACCAGGGCGACGACGACGTGGTCTTCGTCGACATCCGGGACGTGCGCGAGCTGTGGCGCGAGGGAGCCATTCCGGGCGCGGTGCACGCGCCGCGCGGCATGCTCGAGTTCTGGGTGGATCCGGAGAGCCCGTACGCGCGCGACGTGTTCCAGTCCGGCAAGCGCTTCATGTTCTTCTGCGCGGGAGGGCTCCGCTCCGCTCTCGCGGCCAAGGCGGTGCAGGACATGGGCCTCGCTCCGGTCTGCCACCTCGCGGGGGGCTTCGGGGCCTGGAAGCAGGCGGGAGGCGCGGTGGAGGCGAAGGAGCCGAAGCTGCCGTCGTCCCGCGGCTGACCGGACCCCGCCTCCCGTTCCGCGCCTCCCGGGCGCTCGCCCTTCGCCCGTCGCGTCCGGCGCCGTCCGGATTCGCCCGACCCCGACCGTCCGCCCATCGTCGTGCACTGGGAGGTTCCCGAGCCCCTCGCCACGGGCGAGGTCCGCATGGCCGACGGCAGCCTCGTCATCCTCCGCCGCCACGGCAATCCGGACGGACCGAGGCTCGTCCTCAGTCACGGGAACGGGCTCGCCATCGACCTCTACTATCCGTTCTGGTCGCGGCTCATGGACCGATTCGACCTCGTCGTCCACGACTTCCGCAGCCACGGCTGGAATCCGCGCGCGCCCCTCGGGACGCATCACTTTCCGACCTTCGTCTGGGACAGCGAGCACGTGGTCCGGGGGATCGACCGCCACTTCGGGGCAAAGCCGAAGGTCGGTGTCTTTCACTCGATGTCGGCCCTCACCGCGCTCTACCAGGCCCTTCGCTCGGGGCCGCGCTTTGCGGCCCTCGTCCTCTTCGACCCGCCCCTCTCGCCGCCGAACGGCGACCGGCTGGAGCGGGTGTACCTCGAGCGCGAGAACGAGCTGTCCGCCCGCACACGGCGGCGCCAGCCGCGCTTCGACACACGCGAGGAGCTCGCGGAGATCGTGCGCGCGGCGTCCGTCTTCCAACGTCTCCTGCCCGGCGTGCCCGAGCTCTACGCGCAGGCGACCCTGCGACCCGCCGAGACCGGCGGCGGCTACGAGCTCTGCTGCCCGCGCGAGCACGAAGCCCAGGTCTTCGCGACCTTCCTCGATTCGAGCTTCGAGCTCGCGATGGGGAGCTTCCCTTGCCCGCTCAAGCTGATCGGCGGCGATCCGACCGGTCCCGGCGCCTTCGTGCCGAGCATCGTGCTCCGTGATTTCGCGAGGCGCTGCGACCTCGACTACGACTACGTCCCGGGCGCCTCCCACTTCCTCCAGCTCGAGAAGCCGGCCGAGTGCACGGCCCTGATGCTCGAGTTCCTCGAACGCCACGGCCTCGCCTGATCCGGCGGGGCGGCCCGGCGGGGCCGGAGCCGGCCTCGAAGAGCGGCCACCGCGAATCGAACCCCGATGTGCCCCGAGGCGAAGGGAGCGCGCCGACATCGGCGCATGCGCGGCCGAGATTCCCGTCGATCCGCTTGAGCGCGCGACCCTACGGGCGCATGATCACGGACGGAACACGACGAGCGCGAGGGGGAGACATGACGGAGCACGTCATCGAGACGGTCGAGGAGCTGCGGAGCAGCTATGGCGAACCGAGCGAACGGGCGGTCAGGAAGTCCCTCGAGCGCCTGGACCGGCACTGCCGGCGGTTCATCGCACTCTCGCCCTTCGTCGTTCTCGCGTCCGCCGGCGCGGATGGGAGGGTCGACTGCTCGCCGCGCGGCGACCCCGCCGGGTTCGTCGCGGTCCTCGACGACCGGACCATCCTCCTCCCCGATCGGCGGGGCAACAACCGGGCCGATTCGCTGACGAACGTGCTCGAGAACCCCCACGTCGGCATGCTGTTCCTGATTCCGGGGGTGGACGAGACGTTGCGGCTCAACGGTCGGGCCACCCTGACCACCGATCCCGCGCTCCTGGAGCCGCTCGCGGTCAAAGGACGGGTGCCGCGGAGCGGGCTCGTCGTCGAGGTCGAGGAGGTCTTCCTCCAGTGCACGAAGGCCCTCGTGCGCTCGCGGCTCTGGGCCGACGAGACGCGGGTGGACCGCAAGGCCGTCCTCCCGTCATTCGGCCAGATGCTGGCCGACCACATCGGCGAAGCGGATGGCGAGCGGGTCGATCGCGAGATTCGCGCCAGGGTGCCCGAGACCCTCTACTGACCGCCGCCGAATTCGATATGCCGGGCCCGAGCGTCGCTCGGCCGATTCTTCGAGCGGGTCACGAATCGAGGAGTGGCGGCATCTTCGCTACGCACCGGACGCACGGTCCCCGGCTGCCCGCTTCGCGAGCTTCCGCAATCAATACCCCGTAGAGAAAGGATTGCTTGTCCGCAGCTCCGGAAACGAAGAGAAGTCGCGGTCTCGGGTGAGCAGCACATCGACGCCATGGGCGATGCACAATGCCGCGATGCGGGCATCGTGAACGACTCCTCCGACGACGTGCGGGCGTGCCACGAATCTTCGCAGAACGTCCGCGAAATCGTCGGTCTCGCCGATCATGCGGTTGGACGGCGACGACGCCCAGGCCTGGAACTGTCCCCAGGCATGCTCCGGGGTCGTGGCCGCTTCCTTCCAGATGCGACGGTTCGTCGCCACGCTCAGGAACTCATAGCAACAGGGCCAGGGGATCGCCCAGGCCCGGTCTCCTTCCGCGAGGTCCACCAGGAGCTCGTACGCCACGTCGCCCAACCGCGATTCCCGGCGGTGCGCATGGACTAGAACATTGGTGTCGACGGCGATCACCGGGTGCCCGGGTCCCCGCCCGAGTCCCCGTAAATCAGCTCGCGCAACTCCGGCCAGGAGAGCCGTTCCAGCGGGTCCGGCGCTCGTGGGTCCCCCGCCCTCAGATCCGGAAGCTCATATCGTTCGCGCATCGTGGAAGTGGAGAGCACGCGCCGGAGCCCGTCCTCGATCACCGCACGCAGCGGGCGGCCCGTTTCCGTGGCATGACGCTTGGCGCGCGCGAGGAGCTCGGCATGAATGTCGACGGTCGTCTTCACGGACCCATACTACCCATATAGTCAAATATGGGCAAGACGTCACGAAACTCGGCCAAGGTCGATCGCGCGCGTTGGGCCTTCCGTCGGGCTCCGCCGGCCTTGCGATTGCGGAGAGTGTGTGCTTCGCCCCGTTCAACCAGTTCTCGTCGGTCCGAGGCGCTGCCTCGCTAGAACGTCCAGCCGAGGGTGATTCGACCCGAGTATTGCGTGTCGCCGGACCCCGGGCCGCCCGCGCCAAGCTGCGCGCCGAGCGAGAGCCGCCCCTTGTGCAAAGTCCCGCCCAGCCCGAGCAGGACGCGGGTAGCGGAAGCTTCCGACTCGAGGCGCTCGCCCGAAACCGCGGCGACCGTGTCCGCGCCGCCCAGGGCGCGCTCGACATCCGCCGAGGCGCGCAGGGTGAGCGCACCGTCCTCGAGCGCCCGCTCGGTCTCCGCCGAGAGACCGATGCCCCCCGTATGCCGCGTCGTCTCGTCGAGCGACACGCGGGCGCCCACGGCATCCGTGAACGCGCCTCCGGACAGCCCGCGGCGCGCCGCCCACGCCCGGGGGGTGAGCGTCACCGTCTCGCCGACGGCGATGCGCCGTCCCGCCTCGATGCCCAGTGAATGGCCCCTCGCCCCGACGTCCCGTGCGAGGCTCCCGCGCTTGCGGGACGAAACGTCCACCTCGTAGCTCGTGAACGCAAGGCGCCCGCGCCCGTAGTACCCGTCCGCCCCGCTCCAGGACAGGCCCGCGGCGACGCCCACGCCCCGCGCCTCGATCTCGCCCCGGCCATAGGGCGAGGCCACTTCCGCGGTACCGCCGACGTGGCGCAAGGAAAGCGAACCGGTGACGTTCTCGCCCAGAGCGAGGTCCAGGCCCGCCTCGGCCGAGAAGCGGCGGAAGTCGTACCCCGCCCCGACGCTCGCGCGGCCGGGCTCCTCCGACCCCCCACCCCCCCACACCCCTGCCCCCGCCGGCCCGCCGCGCCCCGCGGCGCGGGCGCCCCCCCCCCCCCCCCCGCCCGACCCCCGCGCCCGGGCGGGCGAGCCGGGCCGCGCGATGCGCGTGCCGGAGGGTCGTCCGCCGTTCAGTCGGAGCAGGAAGCCGGGCAGCGCCTCGTACACCGCCGCGCGCGGCACGTAGCTCTCGATGAAGTCCTCGGGCGCGAAGGTCCGCCCCGCAATCGTCCCGCTCGCCGCCAGGCTCAAGTCCCGTGCCCCGTTCGCCACCTCGGTTCCCGTGACGCCCGTGGCGCCGTCGTGCAGCGTGACCCCGTTCACCACCACGGTGGTCTCGCCCCCGTCGTTGCGGATCGTGCCGTCGACGACATCGCCCGCCCGGCGCCCGTCGAGGTCCATCTCGACGCTGAGCTTCGGCGCCCCGCCGGAAGCCAGAATCGCGATCCCGGACGCCGCGCCGACCCGCCCGCGGGAGCCGATGGCCACCCTGCCGCCGCCCGCGAGGAACACCCCCGCCGCGTCCTCGCCCGAGCCGCCCGTCACCGGCGCGTTCACCGAAACGCTCTGCCTGCGGTAGCCGTCCTCGCCGACCGGGGAGACGAATACCGGGCTGCCGGCCTCGTCGAGGAGGCCGATCCGGATGCCGCTCGCCCCTGTCCCGGCGGCGTGGACCGAACCCCCGTCCACCGCGATGCAGGTCGAACCTGAGCCGAATCGATTAATCACGACGCCATGGGAGCCTTCTCCAGCCGTGGCGACCGAGGTCTCGCGCAGGTCGACGTCGAGCGCGCCCGGGCCGGCATGGAAGCCGCGCACCCCGAAGGCATCCGCGCCCGCCGTCGAGACGGCGCCGTCACGAACGCGGACGGCGACATCGCCCCCCATGGCGAAGTGGTTCCCGTAGATGCCGCTGGCGCCCGCCCCCGTAGTGGTGATGGAGACGCCCCGGACGTCGAGGTTCAAGTCCCCCGCGCCTCGGTGCTGCGCGCGGACACCATCGGCATCCGTACCCGCTGTTACGATGTCGAGGTCCTCGGCGGTAAGCGCCAGTTCGCCCGCGCCCAGATGAATGCCGAAGACGCCTCTGGCGGACGCTCCCGCCGTTGCGATGTCGAGGTTCTCGGCGGTGAGCGCCAGTTCGCCCGCACCTTGATGACCGCCGAAGACGCCTCTGGCGGACGCTCCCGCCGTTGCGATGTCGAGGTTCCGAGCGTCCATCTTCAGTTCGCCTTCCCCTCGACGCCAACCAATGAGGCCGTCGGCAATATCTCCCGTCGTTACGATGTCGAGGTTCCGAGCGTCCAACTTCAGATCCCCCGCGCTTTCGTGCACACCCAAGACCCCGTTCGCCCAACCTCCCGCCGTTACGATGTCGAGGTCCTCGGCGGTGAGCGCCAGATCGCCCTCGCGTTGATGAAGACCGTAGACGCCTCTTGCGTTCGCTCCCTTCGTGGTGATGTCGAGGTTCCGAGCGTCCAACTTCAGATCCCCCGCGCTTTCGTGCACACCAAAGACGCCGTTCGCCAAATCTCCCGCCGTTACGATGTCGAGCTCCTCGGCGGTGAGCGCCAATTCGCCCTCGCCTTGATGAAGACCGTAGACACCTCTTGCGTTCGCTCCCGCCGTTTCGATGACGAGGTTGCGAGTGTCTATCTTCAGTTCCCCCTCACCCGCATGCGTACCTGAGACGCCGTCGGCTTCGTCTCCCGCCGTTACGATGTCGAGCTCCTCGGCGGTAAGCGCCAAATCGCCCTTGCCTTGATGAAGACCGTAGATGCCGCGGGAGTCCACTCCCACCGTTACGATGTCGAGGCCCCGTGCGGTGAGCGCCAAATCGCCCTCGCCTTGATGACGACCGTAGATGCCGCGGGCGTTCTCACCCTTCGTGGTGATGTCGAGGTTGCGAGCGTCCATCTTCATTTCGCCTGCGCCTTGATGCCAGCCAACGATGCCGTCGGCATTGTCTCCAGCCGTTACGATGTCGAGATTCTGAGCGTCCATCTTCAGATCACCCTCGCTTTCGTGCAAACCAAAGACGCCGTTCGCCCAATCTCCCGCCGTTACGATGTCGAGGTCCTCGGCGGTGAGCGCCAAATCGCCTTCGCCTTGATGACGACCGTAGATGCCGCGGGAGTCCACTCCCACCGTTACGATGTCGAGGCCCCGTGCGGTAAGCGCCAAATCGCCCTTGCCTTGATGAAGACCGTAGACGCCTATTGCGTTCGCTCCCGCCGTTTCGATGACGAGGTTGCGAGTGTCTATCTTCAGTTCCCCCTCACCCGCATGCGTACCTGAAACGCCGTCGGCTTTGTCTCCCGCCGTTACGATGTCGAACTCCTCGGCGGTAATCGCCAATTCGCCCTCGCCTTGATGAAGACCGTATACGCCTCTTGCGTTCGCTCCCGCCGTTTCGATGACGAGGTTGCGAGCGTCTATCTTCAGTTCCCCCTCACCCTCATGCGTACCTGAGACGCCGTCGGCATCATCTCCCGCTGTTTCGATGACGAGCTCCTCGGCGGTGAGCGCCAACTCGCCCTTGCCTTGATGACTACCGTAGACGCCGTCGGCGTGCGCTCCCGCCGTTTCGACGACGAGGTCCTGCGCGTCGATATTCAGTTCGCCCTCGCCTTGATGCCAACTAATGACGCCGATGCCAATATGTCCCGCGGTCTTGATGACGAGGTTCTGCGCGTCGATATTCAGCTCGCCTGCGCCGTCATGCGAAGCTCTGACGCCGATGGCCCAATCTCCCGCCGTGGAGACGGCGATGTCCTGCATGGTGAGGTTCAAGACTCCCTCGCCCGTATGTTCGGCTGAGACGCCGAAGGCGAGTACTCCCGTCGTGTCGATGGTCACGCCTCGAACCATGAGGTCAAGCGCGCCGTCACTGCCTTCCGAACGAAAACCGCCGACCGCGTGGGACTGTGCGCCCGTGGTCGCAATGTCGCCGCCCGAAAGCTCCATGCTCAGCGTGCCCGACTTCCCGTAGTGCCCGGCGAAGATGCCAATTCCGTTCGAGGTCACGCTGGCGGAGGAGTAGAGCGAAGCGTCGCCCGCATATTCCCCGAATTCGCCCGGCGACACCCATACGGCGCCGTGGCTGCGGTCCTGATCATCCGAGGGAGAGACGTACACGTCGTCGCCGGGGCGTTCGCGGTCGTAGTCTATCGAGAGGTCCGCGCCGAGCCGGACGGTGAAGTCGCCGCTGGTCTCGTCCTCGCCGGTCTCGTCGTGGCTGTAGAATATATTGCCCCCGGCAGGGTCGTAGGTGGATGGCGTGCAGACGACTTCCTTCTCCGCCTCCGGCGGGCCGCATTCGTTCTCGGCCCGCGCCTGCCCGGCGATACCCAGCAGGGCGGCCAGCCCAAGGGCGGCGCCGGTCCTCGCCACGCGCCGGCCGGTTCCCGAATTCCCGAGCCGAAGCCGATGGAGGATCTCGCCCTGCGCCTGCGCGCTCCCGCAAGACTCCATGACGTTCCTCCGATTCTCCTTGAACGAGATGCCGCCAGCCTCGCTTGCCGCGGAAGTGCGTCCCGGAGGCTGCGGATGTGCCATCTGCACCGGCGATTTATGCACGGATCAGAATCTGCGGCAATGGAAAATGGCCGCATAATTTTGTAGTTTGACCAATCGGTTCCGACACTAGTGAAGAAAGGGAAATTGACTACACAAAAAGGGAGCCGGTCTACACATAAGAACCCATGTTCCTACAAGAAAAAGAGTCCCATAAATTGGTCCTGCAAGTGGGCGCACATCACGCTGTCAAAACCAGAGATGTTCGCGACCGTGACCCGTTGCCCGGCACCCGCCCCCGGCGCCGGGAACGCTTCCCGGAACGGGCGCATGGGTGGCGGGATTCGCCCCTACAATCCTGCGTCGGCTGCACCAGCGTCCCAAGTCACCCCGCTCCGCCGCCGCAGGCCGGCAACTGCGCTGGGAATCGAGAGGACCCGTGAGATGCGGAAACGTGATGCCCTCCCCGGGAACCAGATGAACCGCGTGCGCTTCCCGGTTGCCGGGCTCGTCCTTGCCGCCATCGGCCTCGTCCTTGCCGCCGGTGATGCGGCTGCGGGGAGCGTGCGCTTCGCCACGTTCAACGCCTCCATGCATCGCGGCGCCGGGGGCGAGCTCGCGGCCGCGCTCGCGAGCGGCACGGACCCGCAGATCGCGAAGGTGGCGGCCATCGTCCGCACCGTGGACCCCGACGTCATCCTGGTGAACGAGTTCGACTACGGGCCGGGCAACGATCGAAGCTTCGTCGCGAGCTACCTCGGTGGCGCCTACCCGTTCAGCTTCATCGCGCCTTCGAACACCGGCCTTGCTACCGGGCTCGACCTCGACGGCGACGGAATTGTCGGCAAGGTGGCCGGAACGTTCGAGCGCGCGCGGGACTCGCACGGATTCGGGACCTTCGAAGGGCAGTACGGGATGGTCGTCCTGTCGAAGCACGCGATCGATTCGGGCGCCGTTCGGACCTTCCGCACCTTCCGGTGGAAGGACCTGCCCCGAGCGCGGCTCCCGGTCCGCGCCGACGGTTCGTCCTTCTACTCCGAGGACGCGCTCGCGATCCTCCGCCTCTCCTCCAAGAGCCACTGGGATGTCCCGATTCGCATCGACGGCGAGGTCGTCCATCTGCTCGCGAGCCACCCCACGCCACCCGTCTTCGATGGTCCCGAGGACCGGAACGGCCTGCGCAATGCCGACGAGATCCGTTTCTGGAAGGACTACATCGAAGCGGCGGACTACCTGCGCGACGACGAGGGCCGGGCGGGCGGGCTCCCTTCCGGCGCGCACTTCGTCATTGCAGGCGATCTCAACGCCGATCCGGTGGACGGGGAATCGGTGCCGGGGGCGGCGCGCCAGCTCACCGGGCATCCCCTGGTCAACGCCTCCGTGACGCCGGAGAGCGAGGGCGCCGCCGCCGCCGCGTTGGCCCAGGGCAAGGCGAACGTCCGCCACCGCGGCGCGGCGCGCTTCGACACCGCCGACTTTCGCGACCGCGCGCCCGGCAACCTCAGGGTCGACTACGTGCTGCCCTCGGCGGGTCTCGCAATCACGGACGCCGGGGTGTACTGGCCCGAGGAGGGCGAGCCGGGATCTGCGCTCCTCGACGCCTCCGACCACCGCCTCGTCTGGGTCGACGTCGCCCTTCCCGTCGCGTCCCGGTGACCCTCGCACCGGCGGCTCAGGCGCGATTCGAGCCTGGAACCTCGCGTTGGGAGCGTGTACTGCAAGGCCGGTACGGAGACGGACGGTGGGGACACCGGCACGAATTCCCGGGCATCGTGCTCGATTTCGACTGTCGTATCCCACGATCCGGCACGCTCGTCGCCCATTCGACGATCCGGGTGGGGATCTTTACCAAGAAAACGCTATGCGGTACAGACTTTTATCCGCAATAATTCATCTATTTCATCACCATTCGGGCGGCGATCTTCGCTGCGGCACGCCGGGAAGGTCCGGATAAACTGAGCCAAATCGTTCTGGGGGAGACCATGGCCGAGGACGTTGTAGACGTGCTGATCATCGGAGCCGGTGCTTCGGGGGCGGCGGTTGCGTGGAGTCTGGCGGACACGCGCATGCGCATCGTCTGCCTCGAACAGGGCGACTGGATGAACCCGGCAAAGTACCCGTCCAACGCGGCCAACTGGGAAAGTCAGTCCTTCGGACCGTACAACATCGACCCCAACGTCCGCGGGCTGGATACGGATTATCCGATCAACAACCGCGACTCGGACGTAACCGTAGTCAATTTCAACGGCGTCGGCGGCAGCACCATCCTTTACGCCGCGCACTTCCCTCGTTTGCACCCTTCGGATTTCAAGGTGAAGTCTCTGGATGGCGTCGCGGACGACTGGCCCATTGACTACGACACCCTGGAGCCCTACTTCGCACAGAACGACTGCGTGATGGGGGTGTCGGGATTGTCGGGTGATCCGATGTGTCCGCCAAAGCAACCCCCGCTGCCGCCGCTCCCGCTGGGACTGGTCGGGGAGACCGTTGCCAGAGGGTTCAATGCGCTCGGGTGGCACTGGTGGCCTTCGGACAGCGCCATCATTTCCCAACCCTACGAGGGTCGCGACAGGTGCTTGAACCTGGGCCCCTGCATGTCCGGTTGCGCGCAAGGCGCCAAGTCCAGCACCGACATCACCTACTGGCCCGATGCGATCCGGCGCCGCGTGGAGCTGCGCACCCGGTGCCGGGTGCGGGAAATCACGTTGAACGATGACGGATTTGCAGACGGGGTGATTTACTTCAATGCGGACGGCGAAGAGTGCTTCCAGCGCGCCGAAGTAGTGGTCATGGCCTGCAACGGCGTCGGCACGCCGCGCCTCCTGCTGAATTCCACCTCCAGCCGGTTTCCCGACGGCCTTGCCAATTCGAGCGGTCTGGTGGGCAGGAATCTCATGTTTCATCCGGCGGGGCTCGTGCAGGGCCGGTTCGAGGAAAGGCTCGACAGCCACAAGGGGCCGCAGGGCTGCTGCATACTGAGCAAGGAGTTCTACGAGACCGATCTCGAGCGCGGCTTCGTGCGCGGCTACACCATGCAGATCAACCGTGGTCCCGGGCCGTTGAACACGGCGATGACCGGCTATGTCAATGGCACGATTCCCTGGGGCCCTGACCATCACGATGCATTCCGGCAACGTTTCGATCACGTCGCAGCCATCGGCATCATCGGCGAAGACCTGCCGGAGGAGCACAACACGGTCACCCTGGACCCCGCGCTGACCGACTCCGACGGCATCCCGGCGCCCAGGATCACCTATCGATACAGCGAAAACAGCCGGAAGCTGATCGCCCACGGGATGGCACGCGCAGAGGAAGCGTTGCGTGCGGCCGGCGCCGTGGACATCATCAGCGACGGACCCAAGCCCCTCGCCGGGTGGCATCTGCTCGGCACTGCGCGGATGGGTGACGACCCGGAGACATCGGTGGTCAATCGTTGGGGCCGCAGCCACGACGTCAGAAACCTGTTTGTCGTCGACGGCAGTATCTTCGTCACCGGCGGCGCCGTGAATCCGACCAGTACGATTCAGGCATTGGCGTTGTATGTCGCCGACACGATGAAGAACAACCTCGCCAATCTGTTCGACTGAATCAACGAGAAACAGCCATGCCCGATCCCGTTTTCGCCGATCGACCGCTCAGCGAACAACAACAATCATTGTTGGCCGGGTTGCTCGACGCACTGATTCCGGCGAGTCGAGACGGCTCCATGCCGAGCGCTGCGGATGTGGATTTCAAACACTACCTGAGCACGCAGGCAGCGGATTTTGTCGCCGACCTGACATCGATTCTGGGGAAGCTGAATCCTGCCTTTCCCGATCTGTCGCTCAGCGAACGCTGCGAGCGACTGACCGAGTTCAGTGCCAACGAGCCGCAAGCGTTTCAGAACCTGCTGAGTCGCGTGTACGACTGCTACTACCAGGACGATCGCGTGCGCAGCGAGATCGGGGTTGTGACCGGAGCCGTGTTTCCCCAGGGCAACCAGATCATCCCGGGCGACCTTGCGCTGCTCGACCCGGTGATCGAAAACGCATCGCGGCACGGCTACCGCAGGAACTGCCGCTGATCCGGGAACGGGTGGCGGGCGCCGGGGGCTGAGCGGGCCGGCGAGGCGATTCACGACAACGAGAACGGGAGAAGTTTCATGAGACTCGAGGGCAAGATCGGCATCGTCACCGCGGCGGGCTCCGGCATGGGCCGGGCCGGCGCCGTGCGGTTCGCGCGCGAAGGGGCGGCGGTCGGCATCGTCGACCTCGACGCGGCCGCGGTCGCCGCGGCGGTATCGGAGATCGAGGCCGCCGGCGGCCGGGCGCTCGGCATCGTCGCCGATCTCACCCGGGACGCCGACTCGGCCCGTATCGTCCGCGAGACGGCGAACGCCTTCGGCGGCCTCGACTTCGTCTGGGACCATGTCGGTCACCCCGGCCCGGCGGCGTTCGAGGGGCTGGAGATGAAGGAGTTCGACATCGCCGTCGGCCTCAATCTTCGCACCCAGCTCTTGACCGCGCAGGCCGCGCTCCCGGAGATGCGGATGCGCGGCGGCGGGTCGCTGCTCTACACCGCGTCGGTCTCCGGCCTCGTCGGCTCGCCGAACAGCCCGGTCTATTCGGCGGTGAAGTTCGGCGTGATCGGCTTCGCCAAGTCGCTGGCCAAGCGCGTGGTCAAGGACGGCATCCGGGTCAACGTGGTCTGCCCCGGGGCGGTCGACACACCGATGCTGCGGGTGTTCGTCGCCCGGCCGGACCAGCAGCGCACCGCCGGAATGGACAAGGAGGAGCTGATCCGCACCCGCGTCTCGAGCGTGCCGATGGGCCGAGCCGCCGCCCCGGACGAAATCGCCAACGCCGCGCTGTTCCTCCTGTCCGACGAGGCCTCCTTCATCACCGGCGCGGCGCTGCCGGTCGACGGCGGTGCGACGGCTTAGGGAGCCAAGGTTCTCTGCGTTCTCCCCTCGTCGCCCCGGCCCCCGAGCCGGGGCCCGGGGGTCGTGCAGCGCAGAGGCGGAAGCATGCGCCTCCCCGCCGCGGACTACTTGAAGCCCAGGAGCTGGTCCGGCAGCCAGAGCGCCAACTGCGGGAACAGCATGACCAGGGCGAGCGCGATGAACTGAAGACCGATGAACGGAATCACGCCGCGGTACATGTCGTGAATCGTGATCTCCGGCGGACTGATGCCCCTCAGGTAGAAGATTGCCGGCGCCATCGGCGGGGTCAGATAGCTGGTCTGGATCACGATGAGGAACAGGATGCAGAACCAGATCACGTCGAAGCCGAGCTGCTGTATCACCGGAATCACGATCGGGATGAAGATCAGGATGATCGAGACCAGTTCCAGGACGAAGCCGGCCATGAAGGCCAGGAACAGGATCAGCAGCAGGGTCGGCCAGGCCGTCAAGCCGATACCCTGAAGCGCGTCTTGAATCATCGACATGCCGCCCGAGGCGACGAAGACGCCGGCGAACATGGTCCCGCCCAGGAGGATCATCAGGATCATCGAGGTGACCAGGATGGTCTTGACGAAGGCTTGCGACAGCACCGAGAAGGTGAAGGTCCGATAGACCACCGTCAGGATGATCGAGCCGGCGGCCCCCATGGCCGCGGCCTCGGTCGGCGTTGCCCAGCCGGCGATGATCGAGCCGAGGACGGCGGCGATCAGGAAGATCGGTGGCAGCAGCGCCCGGGCCGATATGACGAGCTTCTGGATCAGCGAGGGCTCGTCCTCGTCCGGCGGCAGGCTCGGCCCGTACCTCGGCGCGATCGTGCACAGGATCAGGATGTAGATGATGTAGAGCCCGGCCAGGATCAGCCCCGGAAACAGCATGCCGACAAAGAGGCTGCCGACGTCGACATCGGCCACCGGCCCGAGGATCACGACGACGACGGAGGGCGGGATGATGGTGCCGAGCGAGCCGCCGGCGCAGATCGTGCCCGAAATCAGTCCCTTGTCGTATGCATACTTCAGCATCACCGGAATGGCCAGCAGACCGACCACCGACTCGGTGGCGCCGATGACGCCGCTCGCGGCGGCGAAGACCACGCACATCAGCACGGTGCCGACCGCGAGGCCGCCCGGCAGCCGCCGGGTCCAGAGGTGAATGACTTCGAAGAGGCGTTCGGCGATGCCCGAGCGCTCCATCATCGCGCCCATGAAGACGAAGAGCGGCACCGCCGCCAGCACCGAGCTGCTGGCGGCGTCCTGCACCTTGGAGGTCAGAAGATGCGCCAGCGGTTCGGGCGGATAGCTGATGAGGCCGAAGACAAGAGCCGTTCCCATGAGCGAGAAGCCGACCGGAAAGCCCATGAAGATGCAGAACAACAGGACCGGGAACATCCATGCGGCGAGCGGGATTCCCATGCTCGAGCCTCAGCGCCTCGTCAATGCAGCGCCAGCGTGTCCGATTCCGCTGGCCGAGGCACGTGGTGACCCATCAGGACGAGAATGCACTTCAGGATCTCGGAGATGGTCTGAAGCAGCAACAGGGCAAAGGCGATGACGAAGCCGGCCCGGAAGGGCCAGACCACCGGGTTCCAGGCCGACTGGCCCGAACGCAGGTCACGCTCGTAGGCGTAGGCCAGGAAGTCCCAGAGGCCGCCCAGCAGCAGCAGCATCGCCGGCAGCACCAGAATGGCGAAGCCGACCAGGTCGATCATCGACTGCTTCTTCAGGCTGACGTGATCGTAGAGGAAATCGACTCGCACGTGCCGGCGCATCTGCAGCGTAAAGGCAAGGCCGAACAGGAAACTCGTGCCCATCAGCATGTACGACATCTCGTAGGCCCAGATGGTCGGCGCGTCGAAGAACCTTCGCGAGATCACCTCCCAGACCATGCTGACGATGAGGGGGGCGATGATCCAGGCGCCGATATACCCGAAGACCTTGGAAAACCACTCAATGGCGCGAATGACCGTCCACATCAGCCGGTACCGCTCTCGTGCTTGTTCAGTGCTTTCTTCCCTCCACCGGTCGACCGTGGTCGCCCCGGTCGGGACGCTCCCGGCGTTCGCTCTCGATCGCAACGCGCGCCGTGGCCTGCCCAGGCCACCGCACTGGGCTGATCGAGGCCCCGCATGATCAGGTACTTGGCGAACTCGTGCAAGCCGATCGACCGGTTGCGCGAGAGCCGTACGGGAGCCCACAGGCCTCCGGAGAACGACAGTCTGCACGCCAAGTGACTGAAATTGCCATCAATGGCAGATGTTCGGTACTCTCGTGACCGAAACTCGCGGCCATCTCGACAATCGAAGCTTTCCCGTTCGCGGCCTAGGGTCGGGGACAAGGCCGACTGCAACCACGGAACCCCGCAACAGGAGCCCCGACAAATGCCGCACTTGCCGCCATGTCTGTTGATCGTCACCGCGGAGATCGATCCGGCCGTCGAAGCGGACTGGAACCAATGGTACGACGAGGTCCACCTTCCGGAAGCACTGACCTGTCCGGGCGTGCTTCGCGGTACACGCTATCTGGCGGCCCGCGACGCGGCGCTGACCGATCACGGCGAGAAGACCGCGGACAGCGCCAGGGTCTATGCCGCAGTCTACGAGCTTGACAGCCCGGAGGCCCTGGAAAGCGAGGCGTTCCGGGACATGGCCGTGCGCGGATGGGAACGGTTCACCGACCGGATCCGGGTCCGCGCCCAGGTTTTCCAGAGCCTGTGAGCGGGATTCGCGCGGGGAGAGCCGGAGGTTGTGGCGAGAATGTCCTGCTGTATCATCGAGCGGCACACCAGAGGAGAATTGCATCCATGAAGAGATGTACCACGACTGCGCTTGGTTCCGTGGCGGCGCTTGCGCTCCTCGCCGGCTCCGCGTCGGCGGAACAGATGAACCTGAAGATGGCCACCTCCTGGGGCGGTGGTCTGGTGATGGAGAGGCAGGCCAAGGCCTTCGCCGAGCAGGTCGAATTCCTGACCGACAACGAGCTCAAGATCGAGGTCTTCCCGTCCGGCACCCTGAGCAGCTACAACACGGTCGGCGAGGCGGTGCGCAACGGGGTCGCGGATCTGGGCCACACCTTCGACGGCTACAATTGGGGAGACAACAAGGCCCTGGCGCTGTTGTCCGGATATGCCGGCGGTCTCAACGCCGAGCAGCTCATCCACTGGCTCTACTACGGCGGCGGCCAGGAGCTCTACCAGGAGTTCCGGTTGGAAGAGTTCGGCACCATCACGTTTCCGTGCGGCATATCGCCGCGAGAGATGGGCTTTCACAGCACCAAGAGGGTGCAGACGCTGGAGGACCTGAAGGGCTGGAAAGTTCGCACCTCCGGCATCTGGGCCGAGATCTCCAAGGGCCTGGGCGTCTCGGCGGTGGTCCTGCCGGGCTCGGAGATCTATGCGGCGCTGGAGCGCGGCGTGGTCGACGCCGTCGAGTGGGCACAGCTTTCGGTCAACAAGGCGCAAGGCTTCCACAAGGTCGCCAAGTATCTGATCATGCCGGGCTTTCACCAGCCGGCGGCCGTGGGCAGTTGCCACTTCAACGTCGACGTGTGGAACAAGTTTTCGGACCGTCAAAAGAAGATAGTCGAAATCGCCGCCCGCGAGATGAGCCTGGCCTTCTATCAGTTCGTGGGGCACGAGGACGCGTACGCCTATCAGTTCTACCTGGAATCCGGCAATGAGATCGTCGTTCTCGACGATGCCGTGCTCAAGAAGGGCAGGGAGCTTGCCTACGCCTGGGCGGACAAGACGGCGGCCGAGGAGGGTGGCTGGTTCCAGAAGATTCTCGACCACCAGCGGGCCTATGAGAAGGCTTGGGCCAACGCCTACAAGTACCGTGACTCGGTGAAGCCCGCGGCGGTGCCCAAGTAGTCGCGTTCCGCCTGCGGTGCGCCGTCGACCGGGGGCGCACCACCGGACCGCATCCCGGACCACGTCGTCCAGCACGCCGATGCTGGACGACGTGGGTATCCATCTTGAACCTGGTGAATGGATTCGTCGCCGCGGGCTCGCGTGGCGAAGGCATCGCCGACGGTCTCGGGCAGGGCCACCGTTACGTCGCCTGCGCCCCTCTCGACGGTGTGCCGGTGCGAGAATTTCACCGACTCGCGGCTGCGGCCGCGAGTCGGTGAAATTCTCGCACGAGCATGAGGAACGAGACGATGACCGCATTCGACCTGTCCGTCACCGACGCGCTGCTTTCGACCACGCGGGCGGTGCGCAAGCGCCTCGACCTCGAGCGACCGGTCGCGCGGGAGCTCGTCCGAGAATGCCTGGAGCTGGCCGTGCAGGCGCCGACCGGCTCGAACCGTCAGGACTGGCGCTGGCTCGTGGTCACGAATGCCGACCGGCGCCGGGCGCTGGCCGAGCTCTACCGCAAGAACGCCACCGGCCGTCTCGCGACGGCGCACCAGAAAGCGTTGGCGGCGGGCGCGACACACGACGCCCGGGTCTTCGATTCGGCCCGCTATCTGGCCGAACGGCTCCAGGACGTGCCAGTGCACGTCATCCCCTGTATCCGCACCGACCACCTGCCCGCCGAGCCGTCGCGTGACGCCTGGGCCAGGCTGATGGGCTCGATCTTTCCCGCGGTCTGGAGCTTCCAGCTCGCGCTCCGGGCCCGGGGTCTGGGCTCGGTGCTGACCACGCTGCATCTGCGCTGCGAGGAGGAGGCGGCCGAATTGCTGGGGATCCCCGAGGACGTCATGCAGGTCGGCCTGCTGCCGGTCGCCTATACCCGCGGCACCGACTTCAAGCCGGCCCCGCGTCGGCCCCTGGACGAGATCGTCCATTGGGAGCAGTGGTGATGCAACCCCGACGCATGACGCCGGGGTCGCATGCCGGGCTCAGTGAACCGCCGTCAGCTCCCGTGCCGAAATCGACGGCATCGACTGCAACCGTTCGAACAGCACGTCCGCCGGAATCTCCGACCCGCCGCTCGTCAGGCAATCCTCGAACTTCTCGTGCAACTGCGAGTCGGTGAGCGGCCGTTCGGCATGACCGCGCGCCCGCGTCACCCGTTCGCTTTCCAGCACCTGCCCCGACACGAGCTCGATCTTCACCTGGTCCCACGGTGCGAGGCCCGGATTCTCCTCGTCGTTGTCGTCCGTCAGGTCCCGTTCCACGAGCCGCATCGCGTCCTGCACGTCCTTGCGCTGGACGAAGGGATCGCTCAGCTCGGCGAGGCTCACGCGGTGTGCGACGAGGGCGCTCGCCATCACGAACTCCATGCTGAACTTGGCGGCGAGGGAGGTGTCGGGCTGCCGCGTGCACAGGACATCCGAGGTGAACGAACTGAAATGCACGGACACCTTGCGCACGTCCTCGGGCTTCACCGGATGTGTTTCCACGAGATCCAGCATGGCGTCGATCGCCCGATGCGCGGCGTAGCAGGCGGGATATTTCTTGATGCTCAGCCCGTGACGGATGATGGCCCAGTCTTCGCCCAGGTTGCCGTCACCGGCGCGGTCGGGATTGTTCTCGGGCGAGACCGCGCTCAGGAACCCTTGCGGATGCTCCAGGGCGTCCCGGCTCGCGGTCATGCCGGCCTCGGCCAGCCGCGCCGAAATGATGCCGGAATGCGCCGCCTTCCCGGCATGGAAGGGTTTCGTCATCGTGCCGAAATTCGACATGATTCCGGAGGCTTGCGACGCGCTGATCGCAATCGCGATTGCGGTACGGTCGCCGTCGAGCCTGCGCAGCTTCGCGCACGCGGCCGCGGCGGCGAGCGCTCCGAAGACACCGGTGGGATGGAATCCCTTCTGGTGGTACATCGGCACGTCGCGGCGGACCAGCTCGGCCCAGGTCTCATAGCCGGCGATGTAGGCGACCAGCATGTCCCCGTAGCTGGCGCCGATGACCTCCGCTTCCGCGAGGATGGCGGGCACGAGCACGGTGGACGCATGGCCGCGCAGGGGCAGGGTGACGTCGTCGTAGTCCAGCGCATGCGCCGCCGTCCCGTTGATCCACCCCGCCTCCGGTCCCGGGCTCTCCTCGCCACTGAAGTAAAGGGTCGCCGGGCCCTTTTCCGGCGCCAGGACGTCCTTGAGGATCTGCGTGCCGGGTTGCGAGCGGCCGGCAATCATCGTGCCGATGCAGTCGATGAAGCCAGTGCGGGCGACACGGACCGCTTCGTCCGGTACCCGGTTCGGCGACAGATCCGCAACGAACCGTCCAAGTGAGCAAGTAAGCGCCATGATGGGTCTCCTCGTGTCGCTGTCTGAAAGCATAGGTGGCGGACATCCGCCGCTCGATGGTGATGCTGGAGAATCTCTCCGGCCGGGACATGGGGGCCGGCGGCCGGCGTCAGGCGAAGCGCGTCCTTGCCCAGCCCTCGTCGAAGGGGCTGTGGAAGAGGGGCTTCGAGTTCTTGTACGCGAACCGCCACTCCTCGCCGACCCGCACGTATCTCTCCACGTCGATGCCGGCCCGCCACATGGCCCGGCCGTCGGCCGCCATGACGCAGGGCATGAAGAGGTACCATTTCGCCTCCGCCCGGTCGCCGTCGACGTGGATCTGCCCGTTCAGGCTGTAGTGGACGGCGAAGCTGAAGATGCCCGCGGCGTCCCGAAAGAAGCCCCGGATCGCCTCCCGCCCCTCGAAGCGGCCCATGACCGGATGCTCCCAGACTGCGTCCTCGGCGAACAGTCCCGCGATGGCGTCGTAGTTGTAATCATCGTCGCAATGAGCCGCGTAGAGCGTCTTCAGGGTGCGGATGGCTTCGGTGTCCTCCAGCACTCGCAGCCGGCGCTCCAGGCGCTCGATCCGGGCCGTGTCGATAGTTTCGTGCTCCGCCGTCATCTGTCCGCTCCGTCACTTCTCTCTTCGTGGAGACATTCGGGTAATCTCTCGTCCGCGCGCCCGGTTCGGCGAGATGTATACGCGTTTTGCGGCCAGGATACAACGTGGCCCGAATCGGTGCGCAAGACTTCGTCGGCAACACGCGGGGCTTGGTCGAAGTCCCCCGGCGCGATCAATGGCCGCGCCAGGCTGCGACCGAATCGGGTGGCCGCCCGGGCATGCGGGATTGAGTCGCCTTCATCCGCGATTTGGACGGCAACCGGATTGAGGCCGTCACCCTCGTGACCGAACCGGGCCGACTGCGACGAACGGTCCGGCCCGAATCGGCGGGGCCTTCGAAGTCGGTGCCCAGGGAGCGAACCGTTGGGCTATCCTCGGGCCCGAGCCGCGGCAATCGTCCAACAGGCGCCATCATGCGGGATCTGTTCGACCTGACGGGAAAAGTGGCGGTGGTGACGGGTGCGACCAGGGGCATCGGCCGCGCCATCGCCCACGCCCTGGCGGCGCACGGCGCCCGAGTCACGATCTCCAGCCGCAATGCCGAGGACTGCGATCGGGTGACGGCGGAGATCCGCGAGGCGGGCGGCGAGGCCATCGCGATGGCCTGCGACATCACCTTTCGCGAGCAGTTGGAAGCCCTCATCGAGCGGACCCGCGGCGAATGGGGCCGGATCGACATCGTCATCGCCAACGCCGCCGTCAATGCGTTCTACGGCTCCAATATCGAGGTCCCGGAAGCGGCCTTCGAGGAGACCATGACCTGCAACATCCGCTCCCACATGTGGCTGGCCGAGCTGGTCGTGCCCGAGATGCGCCAGCGTCGGGACGGCGTCTACGTCATCGTCTCCTCGATCGGGGGCATGAAGGGCAGCCCGGTGATCGGCACCTACTGCGTCTCCAAGGCCGCCGACATGCAGATCGTGCGCAACCTGTCCGTCGAGTTCAGCCCCCACAACATCCGTTTCAACTGCATCGCCCCCGGCCTGGTGAAGACCGACTTCGCGCAGGGCCTCTGGGACGACCCGACGTTCTGGGCGGCCCGGGCCGAGGTAACGCCGCTCAGGCGCCTGGGCGAGCCCGAGGACATCGCCGGGGCGGCGGTCTTCCTGGCCTCGCGAGCCGGTCAGTGGATCACGGGCCAGACCATCGTCGTCGACGGTGGGCGGCTGATCGCATGACCTGGCGAGGCTGCGCCTCAGACTGACGAGGCACGTTCGAAGCCACCAAGTTCATTCGAACCCCGGTGCCCCCTAACGGGAGCAGCCTCGTACCTCTCGTCCGGGAAACCCGCTTTGAAAACGTGACTCGTCCGTCAAACTCCGAGCCGCTCAAGGAGTCCGGCGAGGTCCGTCGTCGGAGCGTCGGCCGCAGGGCGATACCCGGCCGCACCGATACGGCAAGACGCTACAGGCCGTACAGGTCGGCCTTGTCCAGCGTGTTCCGGACCATGCGGACCGAAGCGGCGTCGATCATCGCTCCGTCGACCTCGGCTGCGCCCTCGCCGCGGGCCACCGCCGCGTCATACGCCCGGACAATCTTGCGCGCCCGGTCCACCTCCTCTGGCTCGGGCGAAAAGACCCGCTGGGCGATTTCCACCTGGGCCGGATGGATCGCCCACTTGCCGACGCAGCCCAGGGCCATCGCTCGGGTCGCTTCCCGCTCGTAGCCCTCGGAATCGCGGAAGTTGCCGAACGGTCCATCGACCGCATCGATCCCGGCCGCGCGGCAGGCGATCACCACGCGCTGGCGCTGGTAGTGCCAGATGTCGCCGGGATAGACGCCGTCGCCGCCCATCGCCGTGCGCACGTCGACCCCCTGCGAGGCCGAATAATCGCCCATGCCGAACACCATGGCCTCCAGCCGGGGGGAGGAGACCGCGATCTCGTCCACGTTCTGGATTCCTTCGACCTCCTCGATCAGCAATTCGATGCCGATCCGGCGTTTCAGGCCGATATCCTGCTCGATCTGGTTCATCAGGATTTCGACCCACTTGACGTCGTGGGCGTGCTTGACCTTGGGGATCATGATGGTGTCCAGGTTCTCGCCGGCTCCGGTCAAGACCTCGATGATGTCCTTGTAGGCCCACGGGGTCTCGATATCGTTGATCCGCACGCATCGGACGCTGCGGCCGAAATCCAGGCGGTTCAGGGCCTCGACGACCTTGCCCCGCGCGGGCGGCTTTTCGGCCGGCGCCACCGCATCCTCCAGGTCCAGAAAGATGTGATCGACCGCCAGTCCGGCCGCCTTGGCCATCATCTTCTCGCTGCTGCCGGGCACCGACAATTGGCAGCGCCGGGCGCGCTTGGGTCTGTCGCTCATGTTCTCTCCCGTCGCTAGATGATCGCGCCCGCCTCGCGCAGCCGGGCAATCTCGGCCGCGCCGTAGCCGGCGGCGGTGAGGACATCGTCGGCGTCCTCGCTGAGGAGTGAAGTGCGGCGGTGCACGCCGCCCTGGGTCTTGCTCATGTGGATCGGGGTATTGGCGATGGTGCCGATCCGCTCGCTGCCGGGATGGGCCACCCGGGCCAGCATGTTGCGGGCCTGGACGTGGGGGTCGGCCATCACGTCCGCCACCGTGTTGACGGGGCCGAAGGGCACCTTGCCGCCCAGCAGCTCGATCAGTTCCGCCTTGCTGTGCCGGCGGGTCCAGTCGGAGACGATGGCGATCACTTCGTCGCTGTGGGCAGAACGGCCGGCGTTTTCCAGGAACCGCGGGTCGGTGCCCAGTTCCGGCCGGCCCATGGTCTCGGTCAGGGTGCGCCAGAAGTGATCGGACGGACAGGCGATCGAGACCCAGCCGTCGCTGGCCGCAAACATCCCGAACGGGCAGAGCAGGGGATGGGCGTTGCCTTCGGGCCCCGGCACCTCGCCGGCGTAGGAATGCTGGTGGATCATCCGCTCGCACAGGGCAAGGACGGCGTCGTACATCGCGACGTCGACGAACTGGCCTTCGCCGGTGCGCTCGGCGTGGCGCACCGCCGCCAGGACGCCGACAGTCAGCAGCATCGCCGGCACGATGTCGCCGACCCCGGGGCCGACCTTCAACGGGTGCTCGCGGTCCGGACCGGTGATGCCCATGATCCCGCCCATCGCCTGCGCCACGACGTCGAAGGCCGGCCAGTCAGCATAGGGACTGGCGCCCGAACGCGGATCGCCGAAGCCGCGCACGGTGGCATAGACCAGGCGGGGGTTGAGCTCGGCCAGGCTCTCGTAGGACAGTCCCAGGCGCTCCATGGTGCCGGCCCGGAAATTCTCAACCAGCACATCGGCCTCCTCGACCAGGCGGCGGACGATGGCCTTGCCGGCCGCGGTCTTCAGGTCGATGGAAATGCTCTTCTTGTTGCGGTTGATGCTCTGGTAGTAACCGCCGAAGTGACGTGCCTCGTCGTCGGCGAAGTACGGCGCCGCGCGGCGGGTCATGTCGCCCCCTGGCGGCTCCACCTTGATCACCTCGGCGCCCTGGTCGGCAAGCAACATGGTGCAGAACGGTCCGGCCAGCATCTGCGTCAGGTCGACCACCCGCAATCCGGCCAGCGCCCCCCAGCCCTCGGCGCTCAATTGTCGGCCCAGTGGCTGCGCCGCTTGATCAGCACCCGCCGCTCGCCCTCGAAGACCACCTTGTCGTCCTGGTTGAGACCCCAATGGTGGAAGGTGACGACGCCGGCGTCCTCGCGCTCGCCGTCCTCCACCGCGAGGACCTGGCTGCAGGCATACAGCGTGTCGCCGTGGAAGACCGGCTCCTTCAGGCGGATCTTGTCCATGCCCAGCTCGGCCAGGGCGTTCTCGGCCGTGTCCTGGGCCGCCAGGCCGACCACCAGGGCGATGCTGACGCCGCCGAAGCAGACCCGGCGATCGAAGATGCCGCCCTGCTTGCGCATGGCGTCCTCGTTGAAGTGCCCTTCGGCAGTATTCATCACCAGGTTTGTGATCTGGACGTTGTCGATCGCCTCCACGGTCTTGCCGCGGGCATGGCGGAACACCGCGCCGGGCCGGAAGTCCTCGAAATAGTTGTCGTTGCCGGTCAGTTCGGAGGTCCTCAAGGTCGTCATTCCATCGCCCGCCGTCAATTGCCGAACTGGTTTTCGGGCTTGCCCAGCAGGTTGTCCGAGATGATGCGCCGCTGGATTTCCGAGGTGCCCTCGAAGATCTTGGTCAGCCGGGCATCGCGCCAATAGCGTTCCACCGCGCAATGCGTGGTGTAGCCGGCGCCGCCGAAGATCTGGATCGCCTCGCTGGTCACCCGCTCGGCCATCTCGCTGGCGAACAGCTTGACCATCGAGGCCTCCTTGTCGCAACGCCGGCCCCGGTCGATTTCCGTGCAGACGAAATACAGCAACTGCCGCGCGGCCTCGACCTCCGCCGCCATGTCGGCGATCTTGAAGCGGATCGCCTGGAACTCACTGATCGGCCGCCCGAACTGCTTGCGTTCCCGGGCGTAGGCGATCGCGTCCTCCAGGGCACCGCGGGCCAGACCGATGGCGCGGGCGGCGGTGTGGGCGCGGGCGTTCTCCAGGCCGCTGGCCATGATGTAGAAGGCCCTGCCCTCCTCGCCGACAAGGGAGCTGGCGGGAATGCGGCAGTCGTCGAAGGCGAGTTCCCAGGTCTTCCAGCCGAAATAGCCGATCTTCGGGATCGGCGCACCGGAGACTCCGGGCGGAAGCTTGCCGCGTTCCTTCTCGATGATGAAACCGCTGATGCCGATATGCCTCCGGGCTTGGCCGGGCGGCTCGCCGGTGCGGGCGAACAGCATGATGTAGTCGGCGCCATCGGCGAAGGTGCACCAGTACTTGTTGCCGTTGATCACATACTCGTCACCCTCGCGGCGGGCCCGGCAGGAAATGCTGGAGAGATCCGAGCCGGTGTCTGGTTCGGACAGCGCGGCGGCGGCCAGGAATTCGCCGCTGGCGCTGCGCGGCTGGTACTTGCGCCGTTGTTCCTCGCTCATGGTGTGGGCGCCGAAGACCCCATTGCCGCGGGCGATGATGCTGGCCACGCTCATCCAGCCGCGGGCCAGCTCTTCCGTGATCAGGCAGTACTCGAAGCAGCCCAGGCCCATGCCGCCGTATTCCTCGGGCACGGTGATGCCGAAGTAGCCCATCGCCGCCATCTTGTCGCGCAGCGACATGGGGATCTCGCCCTGTTGGGGGTCCAGCTCGTTGGCCACCGGCAGTACTTCGTTCATCGTGAAGTCGCGCGCCACCTGCTGGATCAGGCGTCGCTCCTCGGTCAGGTAACCGTCCGGCGCGTCCTCGCGGGGAATGAACTTACTCATCGCGGGTTCTCACCAGGTTGGCGCGGCGGTAGTCGATGACCATCTCACCGTCCTGGTTCAGACCCTTGGTATGCCAGGTGACGATGCCAAAGCCGGGAAACCTCGCCGAGGTACGTTTGCCCACCACCTCGGAATGGGCATAGACCGTGTCGCCGACGTGGACCGGCCGGTGGTAGGTCATGGCGTCGACACCCAGGAAGGGACCACCGCCCTCGCTCAAGTCCTCCACCGTCATGCCGAACACGGTATTGAAGACCAGCAGTGGGTTGACCACGACGCCGGGATGGCCGTGTGCCTTGGCGTAGGGCTCGTTGAAGTAGAGCGGATTGAAATGCAGGGTCAGGGTGGTGAAGAGCGAATTGTCGCCTTCGTTCAGGGTCCGGCCCCAATGGTGCCGGAACACCATGCCGACCTCGAAGTCCTCATAGGTATGGCCCTTGGGCCACAAGATCGCCTGCTCGCGAAAGTCGGCCACCGGCTCGAGTTTTCCTTTCTCCGCCATCAGGCCCTCCCATCGGCCGGACCGGCCGCTGGTCGGCGGTCGGTGAGCTGTGTGGGCAGCTCTCGGAGCACGAACCGGCTTGAAGCGGATTGCTGGCGAAGCGCTGCCCGGGCACGAGGACGAACGCCAGCCCCGCGGCGGCGAACCTGCATCTGGTGATGAGCGTCACCCGACGCGGGTTGGAGCGGGTGAAGCTCACCGGCGAACGGGTCAATGACCACCGCACGCCACGCGTGGGACGGTGGGTACGCGAGCGCTACTTGGTCTTCGGCCGCGGCTTCTCTCCCTATCGACTCTTTGATCGCATTGACCGAAATGGCGGCTGCTCCCTGTCGCGACTGCCTGCGAGCGCGAATCCGTGCATCGTCGCTGACGTGGACGCGCCGTCGAGCTTGAGGGACGGCAGCTCGACGGAGTGGCGGACAGGCTCGAGCGTGAGACCCTCGATCGAGACGGCTCGCGCCCACGCTGCTCCAGGAAGCCGTGGAGCTCGACCATCCGGACTTCTACTACTGCGACGCGTCGAACGATGCGGAGCGTGGGCCCCGTGACCGATCACGAATGTCAGGCGGCGAAGGCCGACCGGGGTTCTTGCCACCGGTTGCAGTCGTCGCCGATGCTCACTTCGTTCCCTCCGAGGTCGTATCCCGATGCTGCCCTAGTTTGTCCGAGTCGGCGCCGTTCGTCCAGTCTCACGCCCCGGACGGCGACATGATCCGGTCCGGAGCGTACCACCACATCGCCCGGAACGGCGTGGACGGGATTCGCGCATGATCCGGGCAACATGAAGCCGTCGGCCGGTCCCGCAAAGACGATGGAAAGAGTCGCTTGCACGCGAGGCCAGGTTCCCGTTCCGTGGGAATTTCTCGTCCGGCGGGCGATAGAGGGGATTGCTTCCGCCGCCGATGGAGGAGTACGGCTCGTCACAGCGAGCAGATGGGCGTCCGCAGCAGGAAGTCGGTGAAATATTTCGTCTAGAGACGGCTCAGCTCGTCGCGTTCGAAGCGGGGGAGCGGTGTGCCGCTGTCGAAGGCGACGCCGCTCCCGGCACCGGCCCGGCCGATGACGGATGCGGCGTGGCCGGCGCTCGCGAGCTTGCGCAGCGCAGGATCGAGTTGGTCCGGGGCGAACCCCGCGAGCAGCGCTCCCGAGGCGAGGGTTCCCCAGGGATCGAGGCCGGCGGCCGTGCAGAGGGCCACCCCGGGCTCGAACCACGCGACGCTCTCGGCGTCGAGTTCGATGGCGACGCCGGAGGCCTCGGCCATTTCGTGCAGTCCGGCCGAGAGGCCGCCTTCGGTCGGGTCGTGGAGGGCGACCGCCTGCGCCCGGGCGGCCGCGAGAGCCGGCTCGACCACCGAGATCCCCGGGGTGTCGAGGGCGGCCCGGGCGGCTTCGAGGGTGCCGGCGGATATCGACTCGATCCTCTCGGGTGGCAGGAGGTCCGCGAGCACCGCCGCGCCTTCGACCGGCGCAGGGCCGATCTGGACGAGCGCGTCCCCGGGCCGGAGCCCGCCGGTCGGCACCGTCCGTCCGCCTGCCATCCCGAGCATCTGACCGACCACGAGCGGCTGGCGGACCGCCGCCGTCACTTCGGTATGGCCGCCGACGAGCGCCGCCCCCACCTCGTCGAGCGCCCGGCGCATTCCCGCGAAGAGCGCCTCCGCCTCGGTCTCGGTCGAACCCTCGGGCAGCAGCACGCAGGCGAGGAACCACCGCGGCCGCGCCCCGGTCACCGCGACGTCGTTCGCGTTGACGATGACCGCGTGCGCCCCGACCCCGGAGCCGGTGAGGGTGATCGGATCCGTAGCGGCGATCAGGGTCCCCGCCGCGACCTCGATCGCGCACGCGTCCTCGCCGACCCGCGGTCCCAGCCGCACCTCGGGGGGAAGATCGGTCTCGATGAGCCGGGCGAGGAGGTCCGGCGCGAGCTTGCCGGCCGGGAGCGGTGCGGATGGAGTGCGTTCGCCCATCGCCGAATCTTAGCGCGAGGTTTCGTGCGGTCGGTTCGCCGAGGTCGGGACCGATCGGCCGTCGCATTCCCGGTCCGCGCGATCCGGTCCGGGTCCGCCACGCGCGGGAGGCGCCGGCCCGGAGCGCTCCGCGCCGAATCGACCTCGTTCCCGGCATCTTCCGGATGCGAGACGCGGCCGCGGGGAACGGGAGATAATCCGCGCCGGTCAGACCACGCCCCGGAACGCAGGAGGAATCGAACATGAAGGTAGGGCTCTTCGTCACCAACCAGCAGTACCTCGAGACCGACATGGTGAGCGCGCTCGACGATCAGATCGCGATGGTCCGCATGGCGCGCGACAAGGGTTGGGACTCCGTCTTCTCCGGCCAGCACTACCTCAACGAGGGCAACAACCAGCAGCTCCAGATCGTTCCCTTCCTCACCCGGCTCATGCCGGAGGCGGGCGAGATGACCACCGGGCTCGGCATCCTGCTCCTCGGCCTGCACAACCCGGTGTACACCGCCGAGACCGTCGCCTCGCTCGACGTCATCGCGCGCGGGAACTTCGTCTTCGGGATCGGGCTCGGGTACCGGGACGTCGAGTTCGACGCGTTCGCGGTGCCGAAGGGCCAGCGGGTGAAGCGCTTCGAGGAGTACCTCGACCTCGTGAAGCGTCTGTGGTCCGAGGAGTCGGTGTCCCACGAGAGCGAGACGGTGAAGCTCGACGGGGTGCGGATGAACATCCGCCCGGTGCAGCGCCCCCACCCGCCCATCTGGCTCGCGGCGAACAACGAGCGGGCCATCCGGCGGGCCGCGCGCATGTGCGACGCCTGGTACATCAACCCGCACTCGACGATGGAGACCATCCGCCACCACCTCTCGGTCTACCGCGACGAGCTCGAGCGCCAGGGCAAGGCGATGCCGCGCGAGCTGCCGGCCGTGAAGGAGATCTTCTGCGCCCGGGACCGGGCGACCGCGATCGAGATGGCCGGCCCGTACCTCGCCGGCAAGTACCGCGACTATGCGAAGTGGGGCCAGGACAAGGTCATGCCCGCGGACGAGACCTTCGACCAGGACTTCGACGACCTCCTTCGGAGCCGCTTCGTGCTCGGCTCGCCGGAAGAGTGCTACGAGCAGCTTCGGCCGTACTGGGAGGAGTTCGGGGTCAACCACCTCACCTTCCGGACCCACTGGGCCGGCATGCCGCTCAGCACCGCCCTGCACAGCATCCGGATGATCTCCGACGAGCTCCTGCCGGAGCTGAAGAAGCTCTGACCCGGCGCCGCCCGGCCACACGGGCGCGAACGCCCGCCCGGGCGCCGCCGGGAGCCTCGACCCGGCCGGCGGTCCGGACGGACGGCCCGTCCCGGCCGGCGGCCGCTCGGCCCGGCGGGAGGGTCCGTCTCCCGGCCGGCGGACCGTTTCCCAGCCATCGGGCGAGGCGTCCCGCCACGACCCGGTCGTGCCGGGCAATGGCGGGACGGTTCGGATTCAGGTGAGGAACTCGTCCATCGAGTCCCGGTACTCGGCGTCGCGGGTGACGCGGCGCATGAGCTCGGCCGGGGCGACCCCCTCGATCTCGCCGGGCGGGGTTCCTTCGCGCAGGGCCTTCAGGGTCCGGTAGACCGCGTTCACCGCCGCCGCGAAGGGCTGATGGCCCTGGAGCGCGATCCGCACCCCGTGCTCCGCGAGCCAGCCGCGGTCCGAGAGCTCCGGCCCGACGCCCCCGAGGATGATGGGGAGTCGGACGGCACTTGCCACCGCCTCGACCTCGACCCGGGTGCGAAGGCCGACCATGAAGAGCGCATCGACTCCAGCCGCCTCGTACGCCCGCGCGCGCGCGACCGCGTCGTCGATACCGGTGACGGCCGCCGCGCTCGTGCGCCCGGCGATGACGAGCCGCCGATCCTGCCGCCCGGCGAGCGCGGCCCGCATCTTGCCGCTCCCCTCCTCGACCCGGAGCCGGCGCCGCGCGCCCGCCCGTGCCCCCGGGGAAGGACGCGCCGCCGATCCTGCCGCCCGGCGAGCGCGGCCCGCATCTTGCCGATCCCCTCCTCGACCGGGAGCAGGCGCGTCGCGCCGACCGTGCCGAAGGGCTGGGGCAGGTCGGTGTCCTCGATGGACAGGGCCGCAACCCCGGCGGTCTCGAGCTCCTCGACGGTGCGCCGGACGTTGAGCGCGTTGCCGTAGCCGTGATCGGCGTCGACGAGGAGCGGAAGAGCGCCCGCCCGGTTGATGCGGTACGCCTGCGCCGCGAACTCGCTCGCGGTGAGCACGATGAGGTCCGGCGCGCCGAGCACGGTCATCGAGGCGACGGAGCCCGCGAACATGCCGACCTCGAAGCCGAGGTCCTCGGCGATGCGCGCCGAGATCGGATCGAATACCGAGCCGGGATGCACGCACGTCCCGCCCTCGAGGACGGCGCGGAAGCGTTCGCGCCGTGATGTCCAGTCCATGCGTCTGCTCCTTTCGCGGTCGCGCCCGGGCCGGCGAGATCCACCGAATCCCGGGCGGGGATGTGCCAAGATTGCGCCCCTCATGGTAACGGTGGAGCGGCGGCTCAGGTGAACGACCACGACTACGATCTCTTCGTCATCGGCGCGGGGTCCGGCGGGACCCGGGCGGCCCGGATCGCGGCCGGATACGGCGCCCGGGTCGCGGTGGCCGAAGAGCGCTTTCTCGGCGGCACCTGCGTCAACGTGGGCTGCATCCCGAAGAAGCTCTTCGTGTACGCCTCCCACTTCGCGGAGGACTTCGAGGACGCGGCGGGGTACGGGTGGCGTTCGTCGGAGGGGACCGCCTCGAACGGGGCATCCGGCCGGCCCCGATTCGACTGGCCGACCCTGGTCTCGAACAAGGACCGGGAGATCGAGCGCCTGAACGGGATCTACCGGGGGCTCATCGAGGGGGCGGGCGCGCGGCTCTTCGACGCGCGGGCGACGATTGCCGGGCCGCACGCGATCAACGTCGCCGGAAGCACGGTCAGCGCCCGCCACATCCTCGTCGCGACCGGCGGCGAGCCCGTGCTTCCCGACATCCCGGGGATCGAGCACGCCATCCGTTCCGACGACGTGTTCTACCTCGAACGCCTGCCGGAGCGGATCGTGGTGGTCGGGGGCGGCTACATCGCGGTCGAGCTCGCGGGGGTCTTCGCGGGCCTCGGAGTGGAGGTCACGCAACTGTACCGGGGGCCGCTCTTCCTGCGCGGTTTCGACGACGACATCCGCCTCGCGCTCGCCGACGAGATGCGCAAGCGGGGGGTCGATCTTCGCTTCGACGCGAACGTGGCGGCGATCGAGGGGACGGCGGACGGCGCAGGAGGCCGGGGCGGGATCCGGGCGGTGCTCGCCGGCACCGGCGCCGCCGGGGAGGGCGGCTCCGGGGACCCGGAGACCCTGGAGGCGGACCTCATCCTCTACGCCACCGGGCGCCGTCCGAACACCGCGGGGCTCGGGCTCGAGAACGCTGAAGTAGCGACCGCGCCGAACGGAGCGGTCCTCGTCGATGCCTGGTCGCGGAGCAACGTCGATCACGTCTGGGCGGTCGGCGACGTGACCGATCGGATCAACCTGACCCCGGTCGCGATCCGGGAGGGGCACTGCTTCGCGGAGACCGTGTTCAACGACAATCCCCTCTCGCCCGACCACGAGGACGTGCCGACCGCGGTCTTCAGCCAGCCCGCGATCGGGACCTGCGGCCTCACCGAGGCGCAAGCCCGGGAACGATATCCCGAGATCGACGTCTACCTCGCGGACTTCCGCCCCCTCAAGCACACCCTTTCGGGACGCGACCAGCGCTCCGTCATGAAGCTCCTGGTGGACGCGGCGACCGACCGGGTGGTCGGCTGCCACCTCCTCGACCCGGATGCGGGGGAGATCATGCAGGGGGTCGGGATCGCCATGAAGTGCGGAGCCACCAAGGCCCAGTTCGACCGGACGATGGCCATCCACCCGACCGCGGCGGAGGAGATCGTCACCATGCGCACGCCCGCGCGCCGGCTCCGCCGCGGGGAACCGGCGGCCGCCGAAGTCGCCTGACGGGCGCGGGGAAGCGGAACCCCGGTCGGGGCGGCGGGCCTGCGACCGGCTATCATGCGCGCCGAATCACTTGCGAGGCGCGACCATGAAGCTCTACAACTCCATCGGACCCAACCCCCACGCGGTTCGCATGTTCATGGCCGAGAAGGGCATCGAGATCCCGCTCGAGGACGTGGACATCGTCGCCGGCAAGAACCGCGAGCCCGAATTCCTCGAGAAGAACCCGCAAGGCACCTGTCCCGCCCTCGAGCTCGATGACGGCACCTGCGTGTCCGAGATCACCGCGATCTGCGAGTACCTCGAGGAGCTCCACCCGGAACACCCGCTGCTCGGGTCGACGCCCGAAGAGCGGGCCGAGGCGCGCATGTGGGCGCGGCGGGTGGACCTCTACATCTGCGAGCCGATGGGCAACGGGTTCCGCTTCGGCAAGGGGATCAGGATGTTCAAGGACCGGATGCACACGATTCCCGAGGCCGCGGAAGGCCTGAAGGCGGCGGCTTCGGACCGCCTCGCGTGGCTCGACGGCCAGATGGACGGCCGCGACTGGATCTGCGGAGACCGGTTCACCCTGGCCGACATCCTCCTCTACGCGAACCTCGAGACCTTCGTACCGTTCGGCCAACCCCTGGACCCCGGGCTCGAGAACATCGCGGCCTGGCGCCAACGGGTGGGAGAGCGGCCCTCGGCCAAGGCCTGATTCGAGTACCCGGAAGAGTCCGCCCCCGCCCGGTCGGGGGGGCGGGGGGCAGGCGGACCCGCGGGCAGGACGGCCGGCGCGGCACGGCGGGGGGCGCGGGCGCCCCGGGTCTTCGCGACCCCCTGCGGGCCCGCCGTACGGGAATTGCCAGCCGCCGGCCGCGCCGGTGCCCGCGCCGCGCGTCCATCGCGCGGGCGCAAGCCGAAGTCGAGGAGTGAGCGATGACGATAGGTGTGGGTCTCGGTCTCATGGAGCTCCCGTTCTCGTCGGGTGCGGCGTTTCGCCGGTGGGTGGACCTCTGCGAGGAGGGCGGGGTGGACTCGCTGTGGCAGACGGACCGCCTGGTCTCCCGGCGGCCCATCCTCGAGTGCATGAGCGCGATGGCGATGCTCGCGGGCGCCACCCGGCGGATCAAGTTCGGGATGAACGTCGCCTCCGTCGGGCTTCGCGACCCGCTCCTCCTCGCCAAGCAGTGCGCCACCATCGACTTTCTGAGCGAGGGACGCCTCCTCCCCGCGTTCGGGATCGGGAGCACCCTCGGACCCGACTGGAAGGCGACCGGCCGGCCCACCGAAGGCCGGGGGCGACTCGTCGACGAGGCGCTCGACATCATCGCGGCGCTCTGGCGCGGGGAGCGGGTGACCACCGAGGGCGAGTTCTTCCGGTACCGGAACGCGAGCATCGCGCCGTTGCCGGTGCAGCCGGACCTCCCGCTGTGGATCGGCGGCTCGAGCCGGGCCGCGGTCCGGCGCACCGCGCGGGTCGGCACGGGGTGGCTCGCGGGGCGCGAGACCCCCGACGAGGCCGGCCGGGCGGTGGCCGCGATCCGGGCCGCGTGCGCGGAATTCGGGCGCAGCATCGACCACGACCACTACGGGGCCGGGTTCTACTACCGCTTCGGGAGCCCCGACGAGCCCTTCGTCGAGGAACGCCTCAAGGTGCTGGGACAGAGCTTCCCGGACCGGGACCCGCGCGACGCGATGGTGGTCGGCGGGGCCGAGGACATCGTCGCCCGGATCGACGCGTACGTCCGCAACGGGGTCTCGAAGTTCATCCTGCGCCCGCTCGGTCCCACGGACGAGGAGGTCTTCGACCAGACCCGGCGCCTCATCGAGGAGGTGTTTCCGGCCGTCGACGCGATGAACCGGCGCGAGGCGGCCTGACCGGCTCCGGCCGGATTCCGCGGCCGGACCCGGCGGTCCCGCTACCGTCCCTGTCCCGCCTCCGTCAGCGCCGGAACAGGTGGTCCCCGATGTGCGCGAGGGCCGCCACCGTGTTCACCGCGCGGCTGGGGTCCTCGAAGACGAGGAAGCCGGCCCGCTCGAGCCGGCCCCGGCGCTCGTCGTCGATGATGAGGCTGAGCGCCATCACCCGGTCGGGACGCGCCGCCCGCGCCGCCTCGAGACGGTCCATGAGCGGGTCCATCACCGCGGGATTCGCCCCGACGGTGGCGAGGAAGAGCACGATGGAGTCGTAGCCGCCCCGGCGGACCGTCGCGTCGAGGAAACGGTCGAAGAGCGACCAGTCGTTGAACGCCTGCGCGGTGCAGTCGATCGGGTTGCGGGCGGCCGCGAAGGGGAGCAGCGCCTTGAGCTCCGACTCCACCGCCGCCGGCATCGGCGCCACGTCGAGCCCGGCCCGCACCGCGTCGTCCGCCATGATCACTCCCACCCCGCCCGAGATGCTCATGAGCCCGACCCGCCTGCCGTTCGGGAACGCGTTCGCGGCGCAGGCACGGGTGACGTCGACGAGCTCCTCGATGGAGCGGGCCCGATAGGCGCCGCTTCGCCGGAAGACCCCGTCGAATCGAGCATCGTCACCCGCCTCGGCGGCGGTGTGGGCGCGGGCCGCTTCGGCGCCGGGGGCGCTCCGTCCCGCCTTGAGGACCACGATGGGCTTTCGCGTTTCCGCCGCCACCGCCAGCGACGCATCCAGCTTCTCGAGATCGCGGCAACCTTCGAGGTACGCCACGATCACCTCGGTGTCCTCGTCCCGCGCGGCGCACGCGATCCCGTCCGCGACGTCCACGTCGCATTCGTTCCCGGTCGTGCACCACAGGCTGAGGTCGAGTCCCCGGTTGCGGAGCAGCAGCGCGGCGTGCGTCGCGAACGCCCCGGACTGGCTGACGAGGGCGACGTTGCCGGGAGGGAGCGGCACCTCGTCGAGCGCGCTCATGAACGTGCCGTAGAGGCCGATGCGGGGGTTCATGATCCCCATGCAGTTGGGTCCGAGGATGCGCAAGTCGGTCGCCCGGGCGATCGCCTCGATCTCTTCCTGAAGAACCTTGCCTTCCGGGCCGCTCTCGGCAAACCCGGAGCTCACCACCACGCAGGCGCCGCATCCGCGATCCGCGGCCGCGCTGACCGCCTCGGGCACGTGCCGCGCGGGAACCACCACGAACACGAGGTCGGCGGGCGAGGGGAGGGCGTCCAGGGAGGGGAGCGGTTCGGCTCCCTGCACCGGCTCCGTTCCGGCGCTGATCGGGTATACCGGGCCGGGATACCCGCGGTCGCGGACGTAGCGGAAGATACGGCCCCCGATCTTGCCCGGGTCGCGGGAGGCGCCCACCACCGCCACCGAACGGGGACGGAACAGCGCGCGCAGGCTGTCCGAGTCGGACTCGGCGCCGGAAACGAGATCGAGATCGGCGGGCGGGTAATCGTTCGGCATGGGTCGGGCGGTCTTGCGATCCTGCGGGAAGAGGACGGAACCATCCGATTGTAGAATCCCCGCCCGATCCCGTCACACTCCCCTTCGCCGACTGGACCCGACCGGAAAGAGACCTCGCATGGCGCCGCCCGTTCACGGACCGACCTCCCACATCTACTTCTCCCAGCGGCTGCGCCTCCACTACGTGGACTGGGGAAACCCCGAGGCGCCGCCCCTGCTCCTCGTGCACGGCGGGCGCGACCATTGCCGGAGCTGGGACTGGGTGGCCGAGGCGTTCCGCGGGGACTACCACGTGATCGCCCCGGATCTCCGGGGCCATGGCGACTCGCAGTGGATCGAGGGCGGCGCGTACATGCTGGCCGACTACGTCTACGACATCGCCCAGCTCCTGCACCAGACCCGCCTGACTCCGGCCACCATCGTCGCGCATTCGCTGGGGGGCGCCATCTCGCTGCAGTACGCCGGACTCTACCCCGAGAACGTGGTGCGGCTCGTCGCCATCGAGGGCATGGGGCCGCCGCCCGAGATGCGGCGCAAGGAGCGGCTCCCGGGGCCGGAGCGGTTCGCGGGCTGGATCGACGACGTCCGCAGGCTCGCCGGGCGTACGCCGCGGCGCTATCCGAGCATCGAGGACGCCTTCCGGCGCATGCAGGAGGAGAACCCCCATCTCACCCCCGAGCAGGCCCGGCACCTCACCGTGCACGGGGTGAGCCAGAACGAGGACGGCAGCTATGGCTGGAAGTTCGACAACTACGTGCGGCTCCAGCCGCCGCACGGGATGCGCGCCGCGGACACGGTGGAGACCTGGAAGCGGATCCGGTGCCCGACCCTGCTCGTGCGCGGCACCGAGAGCTGGGCGGCCGATCCGACCGCGGACGAACGGGTCGCGCATATCGCCGGGGCGGCCGGGATCAACGTGGAGGGCGCCGGTCACTGGGTGCACCACGATCGGCTGGAGGAGTTCATCGGCCTGACCCGCGAATTCCTCGGCGGGCGGCGCGATGGCCGGGCGGCCGACGGGGAGGCGCGGCGATGGCAATCCGCCTGACGAAGCCCTGGCGGGCGCTCGAGGCGAGCGAGGTGGCGCGGCTGCCCGGCCAGCTCGGGGTCTATCAGATCGCGGGGCAGATCGCGGGGCAGGTCGCGGGCCAGGAAGCAGGCCGGACCGAAGGCCGGACCGAAGGGCAGATCGCGAAGGAGATCGCCGGCGGGGAGTCGGAGGTGCTCTGCATCGGGGTCGCGGGGGGGCGGTCCCTCTTCGGCCTCCGGGGCGAGCTCGCCGCCGAGCTCGCGCGGCGCGGGCCGGGCTTCCGGTTCCGGGTGGAGGTCAACACCCAGTACCACACCCGTTTCCGGGAGCTGCTGATGCTCCACCGGGCCGACCACGGGGCCCTCCCGCCCGAGAACGAGGCGCCGCCCGGCCTCGGCCGGCTGAGCCCGGCCTGACGGCGCGCCGACGGCACTCGAGCCGGGATGCGAGCGATCGGGACGGTGCGAGCGGAGCCTTGCGGCCGCGCGAAGGGCAGGTCGGGCGGGCCGCACCGGACGCAAGGGAGACGATGAACCTCCAGCCGAGCGAAGAACAGCGCCTCCTCGTCGACGTCGTGCGGCGCTTCGTCCGCGAGGAGATCATTCCCCTCGAAGCGGACCTCGATCCGGACGCGAGCGAGCTCGAACCCGCCGACCACACGAGACTCGCCGGCATGGTGCGGGAGATGGGCCTCTTCGGGCTCGACATCCCCGAGGAGTACGGGGGGCCGGGGGTCGACATCGTCACCCGGACCCTGATGGCGATCGAGATGGCCCAGCACCGCGCGGGGCTCTACGCTCCCTGCTACGGGGTGTTCGGCGCGGTCGGACTCGCCCAGCTCTACGAGGCGACCGAGGAGCAAAAGGAGCGCTACCTCCATCCCACCCTGCGGGGCGAGAAGCGGGCGTTCTTCGGACTCACCGAACCCTCCGGAGGGAGCGATCCGGCGCGGGCCATCCGCACGCGCGCCGTGCGCGACGGCGACGACTGGGTGATCAACGGCGCGAAGATCTTCATCTCCGGGGCGGACCGGGCCGACTACGGCATCGTCTTCGCCCGCACGGACCCGTCGAAGGGCCGGGCCGGGGTGACGTGCTTCATCGTGGAGACCGACTGGCCGGGCTTCCACGTCCGCCGGGTCGTGCACACCCTTCGCTCCGCGAACTACGCGACGGAGCTCCAGTTCGAGGACCTGCGGGTGCCGGCCACCAACGTGCTCGGGACCGTCGGCGGCGGGTTCGCGATCGCGAACGATCGCCTGTCGCGCCAGCGCATTCCGTACGCGGCGGCGTGCATCGGGGTCGCGATCGCCGCGCAGGAGATGGCCATCGAGTACGCGCGCCTGCGCGAGACCTTCGGCGCGCCACTCAGCACCCGCCAGTCGGTGCAGAACATGATCATCGACAGCCAGGTGGACATCGAGTCCGCGCGCTGGCTGACCCTCGCCGCGGCGGAGCGGGCGCACCGGGGCGAGCCGTTCCGCAAGGAGGCGGCGATGGCCAAGCTCGTGGCGAGCGAGGCCGGCGGGCGGGTCGTCGACCGCGCGATGCAGATCCATGGCGGCTACGGGGTCACCAAGGACCTGCCCCTCGAGCGCTGGTACCGGGAGATGCGGATCCGGCGCATCGGCGAGGGTCCGAGCGAAGTGCAGCGCCTCATCATCGCCCGCGACCTCATCGGCGGATCGTTCCATTAGACATCATGGATTGACCTGCCCTGACCTCGAGACGCGTGGGTTATGTTCGAGGTCAGGACCCTTGACACAGAGCCACATCGAGGAGGGCAGGTCATGACGGAGTTTAGCGCGTACATCGGGTTGGACGTTCACAAGGACACGATCGCGGAGGCGCCGCGCCCCCGCGAGCGGATCGGCGTTCGCAGCCGGACATCGGCGCGACCTGCGTGCAAGCCGCGCGTTGCCGGCGGCAGCCGCCCCTCACCCCACCGAACAGACCACGTATCGAATCATCCAGGGAGAAACGACATGACCCTTGCCCTCTCGCGGTTCCGCGTCCTCGACCTCACCCGGGCCCGCGCCGGGCCGACGGCGGCCCGCCAGCTCGCGGACCTCGGGGCGGACGTCATCAAGATCGAGGAACGGCCGAAGGAGGCGTTCGGACTCGGCGGCCCCCGCCACGGCCCGGACTTCCAGAACCTGCACCGCAACAAGCGCAGCCTCACCCTGGACCTCAAGGACCCGGACGGGGTGGCGATCTTCATGCGCCTCGCGGCGGGCGCGGACGTCATCGTCGAGAACTACCGGCCGGGGGTGAAGCACCGGCTCGGCATCGACTACGAATCGGTCCGGGCGATCAATCCGCGCATCGTCTACGGCAGCATCTCCGGGTTCGGCCAGGACGGGCCGTACGCGAACCGCCCGGGAGTCGACCAGATCGCCCAGGGCATGGGCGGGCTCATGTCGATCACCGGGCTGCCCGGTCAGGGGCCGGTCCGGGTCGGCATTCCCATCGCGGATCTCACGGCCGGGATGTATCTCGCGATCGGGATCCTCACCGCGCTCGTCGACCGCGAGGTCACCGGCGAGGGCCAGTGGGTGCACACGTCGCTCCTCGAAGCTCAGATCGCGATGCTCGACTTCCAGGCCGCCCGCTGGACCATCGCCGAAGAGGTTCCCCCGCAGGCCGGGAACAACCATCCGACGGGGATCCCCACCGGAGTCTTCGAGACCGCGGACGGGCACATCAACATCGCGGCGGCCGGCGAGCACCTGTTCGCGCGGCTGTGCCGGGCGATCGGGGCGGAGGCGTTCCTCGAAGACCCGCGTTTCCACGACGGCCACGCCCGGTACGAGAACCGCGACACCCTGAACGAGGCGATCGCGGCCTACACCCGCACCGAATCGAGCGCCCACTGGGTGGCGCTGCTGAACGAGGCGGGGGTGCCCTGCGGCCCGATCTACTCCGTGGACGAGACGTTCGCCGACCCCCAGGTCCGGCACCTCGAAATGACGAAGCCGGTCACGCACCCGGCGCTCGGCGAGGTGAACGTGGTCGACCACGCGGTCAATTTGAGCCGCACCCCGCCGAAGATGCGCCGGGCGAGCCCGGAGGCGGGCGAGCACACCGAGGAGGTCCTCCTCGAAGCGGGCTACTCCGCAGCCGAGGTCGCGGACTTCCGGGCCCGTGACGTGGTGTAGGCCGCCCGCCCCTCAGCGCGCCGCAACGAGCGCCGCCGACGGGACGGCGGCCAGGGCTCGTGAGCGCGGTTCGGGGCGCCCGCCGAACGTCTTCGCCGGCACCGCTCGCCGTGACCGGGAACGGGCATTGCGCCACAATGAACCCGCTTTCGAAGGAGATGGATGACATGGCTTCGCCCGATGCCGAGCACCTGTTCCGGTACACCGGCGAGTTTTCCGAGACGATCATCTCGTCCGCCGGCGGTGCGTACGTGCGCGACCGCGACGGGCGCGAGATCCTGGACTTCACCTCCGGGCAGATGAGCGCGATCCTCGGGCACGCCCATCCGGAGATCGTGGCCACCGTCGGCGAGGCGATGACCCGCCTCGATCACCTGCACAGCAGCTTTCTCTCGGACGTGGTCCTCGAATTCGCCTCGGCGTTGAGCGCCCTGCTCCCCGTGTCGCTCTCCAGGGTGCTGCCGCTGAGCACCGGCGCCGAGTCCAACGAGGCGGCCATCAAGATGGCCAAGCTCGCGACCGGGCGCTTCGAGGTGGTGGCCTTCGACCGGTCCTGGCACGGCGTCACCGGCGGCGCCGCCGCGGCCACCTTCAACGGCGCCCGGCGCGGCTACGGAGCCCCGATGCCCGGGGTGCTCGCATTGCCGACCCCGCACGCCTACCGCTCCCCGTTCGCGTCCAACGGCGAGTACGACTGGCGGGCCGAGCTCGACTTCGGGTTCGAGATGATCGACCGCCAGTCGGTCGGGAGCCTCGCCGCGATGATCGCCGAGCCCATCCTGAGCTCGGGCGGCATCATCGAGCTGCCCGAGGGCTACCTCGCGGCGCTTGCCGATCACTGCCGGCGCCGCGGGATGCTGCTCATCCTGGACGAGGCGCAGACCGGCCTCGGGCGCACCGGCGACCGGTTCGCGTTCGAGCACGAGGGGGTGGTCCCCGACATCCTGACCCTCTCAAAGACGCTCGGGGCGGGACTGCCGCTGTCGGCGACGGTCGCCTCCCCGGAGGTCGAGGAGGCGTGCCACGAACGCGACTTCCTGTTCTACACGACCCACACCGCGGACCCGCTTCCCGCCGCGGTCGGAAGCAAGGTCATCGAGATCCTGGTGCGCGACCGGCTCGAGGTGCGGGCCCGCGAGCTCGGGCGGCACTTGAAGAGCGGTCTCATCGACCTCAAGCAGCGCCACGAATCGATCGGAGACGTCCGCGGGCGCGGCCTCCTCATCGGAATGGAGCTCGTCGAGGACCGGCACACCCGGGAGCCCGCCCACGAGCTCGGCGCGAGGGTGGGCCGGCGCTGCATCGAGCTCGGCGCGAGTCTCAACATCGGGCGGCCGCAACACGCCAACGTGTTCCGGATCGCGCCGCCGCTGACCGTCACCCGCGACCAGATCGACACCGCGCTCGCTATCCTCGATCAGGCGTTGACCGAATGCACGAAGGGATGACGGCGGGGTCTCGGGTCAAGAATTCGAGGTGTGTCACGGCCGCAGGCCGGCCCGCCGCCAGCCCCCCGCACGGTCGCGGCGCGGGTCACCGTTGCCGGCAGGTCGCGGCGCTTCACGGGCGGAGCGACGGGGCCCGGATCGAGGGAATCGTTCGACGAGGTGAACCATGACGAGAATCGAACGGATCGGGGAGACCATCGATCTGCTGGGCGAGGGTCCCCTCTGGGATGTCGAGGAGCAGGCCCTGTACTGGGTGGACACGCGCGGCGCCCGGATCCACCGGCTCGACTGGGCGACGGGCGAGCGGCGTGACTTCAGCGTGCCGGACATGATCGGGTCGATGGCGCTTCGCCGGGGCGGAGGCGCGATCGTCGCGCTCCGCAACGGCGTCCACACCTTCGACTTCGGGACCGGGGAGGCGACCCTCGTCTCCGATCCGGAATCCGCGGACCCGAGCACCCGCTTCAACGACGGCAAGGTGGACCGGCAGGGCCGCTTCCTCACCGGCACCATGCAGACCCGGATCGGCCGCGAGCCGCGCGGCTCGATCTACCGGCTCGATCCGGATCTCTCGCTCCACCGCCTGAAGGGAGACGTCCTCGTCGCCAACGGCCCCTGCTTCAGCCCCGACGGCGAGACCTTCTACTTCGCCGACACCGGCCGGCGCGCCATCTTCGCCTACGACTACGACACGTCGACCGGGGCCATCGGGGAGGAGCGGGTCGCGGTCGACACGAACCCCTTCGACAGCGGCCCCGACGGCGGCACGGTCGACCGCGACGGCTTCCTCTGGAGCGCCCTCGTGCACGCCGGCCGGATCGCGCGCTTCGCCCCCGACGGCACCCTGGACCGGCTGATCGAAATGCCGTGCTCGCGACCGGCGAGCGTGATGTTCGGCGGCCCCGACCTCGACATCGCGTTCGTCCCGTCGATCCGCGACTCGGGCAACGTGCGCGGCGACCGGCCCATCGACGGCGCCCTCTTCGCAGTCCACGGCCTCGGCGTCACCGGCCTCCCCGAGTCCCGCTTCGCCGGGTAGACGGTACTGACCGGATTCGCCCAAAGATGCGCGCCAGGGAGTTGAGCCGCCACGTGATGGAATCGTCCGTCGCAGCGGAACTGAGCCGGCGCGACGTCGGTCCGCGTACTACGCTAGCTCAATGACGGCATGCAAGCCGGGTGCTCCTGCCAGCTTCCGGTCCCCGGTCACGAGGACCATCGACAGCGCTTCGGCGAGGGCCACGTACACCGCATCGTACGCGGTCAAATTGTCGCGAAGGTGCCAAATCCGTTCGAGGAACGGCTCGTGGGGATATCGCTCGGCATCGAGCTCTCGCCATCGGGCCAGCGCGGTCATCGCCATCGGTTCGGTCAGAGTTCCGTCGCGAACGTACCGGCGCAGCACCTGGGCGATTTCCAGATCGATGAGATGTGGCACGTGGACGACCGCGAACTCGTCCGCGAGCCGTGCGGCGAGCCGCTTGCCCGCCGCCGTGTTCAACACGAACTCGACCGCCGCCGACGCATCCAGGACCATCAGCGAGATGCACGCTCCGCTCGGAGAACCTCCGCGGGGGGCGGCTCCAGGTTGACCTCCGGTTGCGAGCCAATCCTTTGAAGCAATTCGCGTCGGCTCGGTCGCTCGAGGGCCCTCTCGAGTTCCCGCAAGATGTAGCGCGACATCGACATGCCTTCCATGGCGGCGCGAGCCTTCAGCCGTCTGCGAAGCGGCTCCGGGACACTACGGATCTGAATCATCGTCTGCATGAAAAAAGTATGAAAACATGAGTACTCCATGTCAAGGACCCGCGCGTCCGGCCCGTGGGGAAGCCGCTTCGGACTACCGCCACCGGAGCGGGCGGTGTGAGGGCGGCTCCGGCCATGCGCCCTCGAGTCGGGCGGAACGTGGTGAACTGCTTCCCGCGGGCCGGCGGGTAGGACGGGTCAGCGGGCGTCGTGGAAGATGATGCCGAGGGTGTGGCGCGAGCCCGCGCGCAGGCGGCTCACCCCGTGGCGGAAGTTCGCGCGATGGAAGCCGCGCGCGCCCCGCACCGGGCGGTGGTGGACGGGAAAGACCACCGCGTCGCCCTGCGCGAGGGGCACGACCTCGACCCGCGACTGCATGCGCGGGCGCTGCTCGGTGAGCACGAACTCGCCGCCCTCGAAGTCGCGCGCGGGGTCGGAGAGGAGGACCGTCGCCTGGAACGGAAAGACGTGCTCTCCGTAGAGGTCCTGGTGGAGGCGGTTGTAGTCGCCTTCGCCGTAGCGGAGCACGAGCGGCGTCGGCCGGGTCTGGCCGGCGCGGTGGCAGCGCTCGAGGTACTGCGCGTGCGCGGCCGGGAACCGGGTATCGATGCGGAGCGTTTCGTTCCACCGGTTGGCGATCTCGGCGAGCGGCGGGTAGAGCAGGGTGCGAAGGGCCTCCACCGGGCGCGGAAGCGGGTAGGCGAAGTACCGGTACTCGCCCCGGCCGTAGCCGTGGCGGGACATGACCACCCGCTTGCGGAAGAGCTCGCCGCTTTCGTACAGCGCGGTGAGGCCCCGGCATTCCCGAGGGCTGAGCAACGACGGAAGCAGGGCGTGGCCGTCCGCGTCGAGGCCGGCTGCGATCGGCGGCCAGTCGAGGGCCGCGATGCGCGCGGCGAAGACGGAGTTCGGCCCGGCCGGCTCGCGCGCCCGCGAAGGGGAGGCGCTCAAGGCGTTGCCTCGCGCTCGAGCAGCGCCTGCTTGCGCTCCACCCCCCAGCGGTAGCCGCCGGGGGCGCCGTCGCTGCGGACCACCCGGTGGCAGGGGATCGCCACCGCGAGGGGGTTCGACGCGCACGCGCGCGCGACCGCCCGCGCCGCGCCCGGCGCTCCGATGCGTTCCGAAATCTCCCGGTAGCTCGCGGTCGACCCGGCCGGAATGTCCCGGAGCGCTTCCCAGACGCGCTGCTGGAACGTCGTCCCGCGGATGTCGAGCGGCAATTCATGGCCGAGCGTGGGCGCGTCCACGAACGCGACGACGCGGGCGACCAGCTTCTCGAACTCCGGCTCCGCCCCGAGGAGCGTGGCCTTCGCGAAGCGGTCCTCGAGGTCGTGCACGAGGGCGTTCGGGTCATCGCCGAGCAGGATCGCGCACACCCCCTTCGCGGTGGACGCGACGAGGATGGCGCCGAGCGAACACTCGCCGACCGCGAACCGGATCGTCTCGTTGCGTCCGCCCTCGCGGAAGGTGGCGGGGGGCATTCCGAGGATCCCGGGGGAATCCGCGTAGAAGCGGCCGTTCGAGCCGAACCCGGCGTCGTAGATGGCGTCGGTCACGGTCCCCGAGCCACGGAGCGATTCGCGCACCCGGTCCGCGCGCCGCGCCGCGGCGTACGCCCGCGGCGTGCAGCCGGTGGCGGCCTTGAAGACCCGGTGGAAGTGGAATCTGCTCATGCCGGCCACGGCGGCGAGCTCGTCGAGGCGCGGCATCGTCTCGGCCGCCTCGATGAGGCGGCAGGCGGCGGCCACCGCGCCGGCGTGCCGCTCGGCGAGCGAGGGCTCGTCCGGCCGGCAGCGCCGGCAGGGCCGGAAGCCCGCGCTCTCGGCCTCCTCGCGCGAATCGTGGAAGCCCACGTGCTCGCGCCTCGGCCGGCGCGCCGGGCAGCCGGGCCGGCAATAGATGCCGGTCGTCGCCACGGAGTAGAAGAATTCCCCGGCCGCGCCACGCTCGCGGTTCACGATCGCCTGCCAGCGCGTCTCGTCGGTCGGGAATCGGCTCGGCATCGGGGTTCCGATCATCGTAAGGTCGGCCATGTTATCTCCCCTGTCGGTCGGGTTCGGCGCGACGGCCCGAGCCGCTCCCGGGGTGCGTCGCGACCGTGATCCTGCTCCCCGCCGTTCGGCCCCGCACCTCGATTCTTGCCTTCGAATTCGTGCCCGGAAGTCGCACCCGGCCGACCGTGCATTGCGTTCCGGCCCTCGTTCCGCTTCCTGTCCCCAAGGGGGGCATCGGTGAACCTTGCGGGCAAGAAACGAACGGGCCGTTTCGCGCGCCGCGCGCCGTGCCGCATTTCCTCCTTCGACTCCGATTCCGACGAAGCCGGCCGCCCCGAGCCCGGCTTCCATCGAGGAAGATGGGGGAAGCCGCGGCAGCGTTCAGGCGGGGGCCGGCTCGAGGCGCGTGGGGCGTCCGCGGACGAAGATGATGCCGATGAGGAAGAAGTTGAGCGCGTTGAACCCGAGTCCCACCACGAGCGCGGGCGTGTAGCTGCCCGCAACGTCGAAGACGACCCCGCCGACCCAGCCCCCGAGGGCCATCCCGAAGGCGGAGAACAGGTACTGCCCCGCGATCCGCCAGCCGACCTCGCCCACCGGAAAGAAGAGGCGGATGAGCAGGGGATAGCAGGGCATGATCCCCGAGAACCCGAGCCCGAACAGGAGCGCCGCCGCGAGGAGGCCGAGGTAGCTGGTCGTGAACACGAACACGAACAGCATGACCGCCATGCAGGCCGAGCCGATGAGGAGGGTCCGCACCCCGCCGATCCGGTCCGCGAGCATCCCGAAGGCGATGCGGCTCACGAACCCGGCGATGAACAGGACCGAGAGAATCCGCGCGCCCTGCTCCAGGGTGTGACCGAGGTCGGTGGCGTGGCTGACCAGGTGCACGATGGGGATCGCCATCGCCGCGCAGCAGAACACCCCGCCGAACCAGAGCAGGCCCTGCAGGACCCGGGGCGACAGGTCGAGCCCCTGCGTCTCGTCCACCCGGATCCCGTGCGTCCCGCCGGCCGCCATGAGCGGGGGGCGCGGACGCAGCAGGAGGGCGAGGGGCACCATCGTCATCGCGACCAGGGCGCTGAAGTAGAGGAACGTCCCCCGCCATCCCACGAGCTCGTTGAAGTACTGGACGATGCCCGGCCAGATCGCCCCCGCGAGCCCCTGGCCGGAGGTGAGGATCGCGACCGCGAGCCCGCGCCGCCGGTCGAACCAGCGGGTCACGTTGGCGACGAGCGGCGCGATCATCGCCGCCTTGCCGAAGAGGCCGATGAGCACCCCGGAAGCGACGAAGAGGGTCCAGGGACCTTCGGCGTAGCTCGCGAGCAGCGCCCCGAGGGAGATCATCACCGACCCGAAGAGCACCGGCTGCATGACCCCGAGCCGGTCCATCCACCAGCCCATGGCGACGCCGCCGACCCCCGCCCCGACCATCATCAGCGAATAGGCGAGGGACGGGACCGATCGCACCGTCTCGAGGTCCGCCGCGATGGGTTTCAGGGCGACGAAGAGCATCGTCGGGGCGCCGAGGCTCACGCTGTGCAGGGCGAGCGACGCGAAGACCACCACCCATCCGTACGTGGTCTCTCCGCTCGCCGCCGTCCGTCCGGTCATGGTTGGCGTCCGGTCATGGGTTGCGTCCGTTCGCGCGTGACTTCGAGCCGGTCATTCGAGTCTCCGCCGCCGGACGCGCGCTCAGCGCTGCGCGGTCCGCCAGTCCGGGGCGATCCACACGGCGGCGTTGGACGGGGGCGGGGGCGGGCGGCCGAGGATGAGGTCCGCCGCCTTCTCGGCCAGCATCAGGGTGGGGGCGTTCAGGTTTCCCGAGACGATCGCGGGCATGATGGAGGCGTCCACCACCCGCAGTCCCTCGACGCCGCGCACCCGGGTCTCGCCGTCGGTCACTGCCCCCTCGTCCGTGCCCATCCGGCAGGTGCCGCACGGATGGAAGGCGGACTCGACGCTCTCGCGCACGAAGGCGTCGACCGCGTCGTCGGAGCGCACCTTCGCACCCGGGGCGAGCTCCGGGCCGCGCCACGGATCGAACGCCGCTTGCGCGAAGATTTCCCGGGTGAGGCGCACCGAGTCCCGCAGCTCGCGCCGGTCACGCTCGGCGGAGAGGTAGTTGAAGAAGATGCTCGGGGCGGCGCGCGGGTCCGCGGACTTGAGGCGCACCCGGCCCCGGCTCTCCGGCCGCATCGGCCCCACGTGGGCCTGGAATCCGTGCTGTCCGCGCAGCCCCGAGCCGTCGTAGCGCATCGCGATGGGGATGAAGTGGTACTGGAGGTCGGGGTGCTCGACCCCGGCCCGGCTGCGGATGAAGCCGCCCGCCTCGAACTGGTTGGACGCCCCGAGGCCGCCGCGGAAGAGGTACCACGAGAGCCCCGCCTTCAGCATCCCGAGGGGCTTGAGGGCGCTGTAGAGGGTGATCGGACGGGTGCAGGCGTGCTGGACGTAGATCTCGAGGTGATCCTGGAGGTTCTCTCCGACCCCGGGGAGATCGGCGACCACGTCGACCCCGAGGCGCCGGAGCTCGTCGGCCGGGCCCACTCCCGAGAGGAGCAGGAGCTGCGGGGAGTTGATCGCGCCGCCCGCGAGGACCACCTCGCGCGCGGCGTCCGCGCGGCGGGCGCGCCCGCGCTCGAGGTAGTCCACCCCGGCGGCCCGGCGGCCTTCGAAGCGTACCCGGGTGACCAGGGCGTGCGCCGCGACTTCGAGGTTCGGCCGCGGCCGGGCCGGGTCGAGCCATCCTCGCGCCGCGCTCCAGCGCCGCCCCCGCCAGGTCGTCATGTCCATCCGGCCGAGGCCTTCCTGCTGGTAGCCGTTCATGTCCTCGGTGACCGGGTAGCCGGCCTCGCGGCCCGCCTCGATGAAGGCGTCGAAGAGGGGGTTCGGGGAAGCGCCGGTCGAAACGTGGAGCGGTCCGCCGGCGCCGCGCCACGCATCCTCCCCGCGCCCGCGGTCCTCGCACCGCCGGAAGTAGGGAAGGACGTCCGCGTAGCTCCAGCCCGGGAGCCCTTGCGCGGCCCAGCCGTCGTAGTCGCGGGCGTGGCCCCGGATGTACACCATGCCGTTGATCGACGAAGAGCCGCCGATGACCCGCCCGCGCGGGCAGTACAGGCGCCGGCCGTCGAGCCCCGGCTCGGGCTCGCTGTGGTAGGCCCAGTTGTACGCTTCGCCCATGAGGGGGCGGGCGAGGGCCCCCGGCATGTGGATGCGGAAGTCCCACCGGTGATCGGGCGGTCCGGCCTCGAGGAGGAGGACCCGCGCGGACGGGTCCTCGCTCAGGCGGTTGGCGAGGACGCAGCCGGCGGAGCCGGCCCCGACGATCACGTAGTCGAAGGGCTCGCGGTTCACGGACCGATCAGCTCCGCAGCCCCGCGGTTCCGCCCGCAACGGGCGGCGGGTGCGCAAACGGTCCGCGCCGGCCCGCCGGCGGGACCGGCCGCCGGGTCGCGCGGCGGCGCGCGGCGGGCACGTTCACCGGTTCATTCGGTGTTGATGCTCTGCCCGCCGTCCACGGGCAGCAGGACCCCGGTGATGAAGCGGGCCTCGTCCGAGGCGAGGAAGACGGCGGCGTGCCCGACATCCCATCCGGTGCCCATCTTCCGCCCGAGCGGCACCCGAGCGTCGCGCTGGTCGCGCACCTCCTGGCGGGTCAGGTTCCACTCGCGGGCGCGCCGCTCGATCGCCATCGGAGTGTCCATGAGGCCGGGCAGGATCGCGTTGACCCGAATGCCGTACGGCGCGTTCTCGATGGCGAGCGAGTGGGTGAGGGCGTTCACCGCCGCCTTGGAGGTCTTGTAGGCGACGGTCGGGGAAATGATGGTGGACGCGACCGACGACACGTTGATGATGCACCCGCTCCCGCGCGCCCGCATCGGCGCAAGGGCGTGCTTCGAGCACAGGAAGTACGTCTTGACGTTGATCTCGTGGAGCTCGTCCCACATCGCCGCCCCGAGCTCCGCGACCTCCCGGTCACCCTGCGAGCGGCCGACGTTGTTGTGGAGGACGTCGATGCGGCCGAAGCGTTCCACGCAAGTTCCGATCGCCGCCTCGCAGTCGGCCTCGCGGGTCACGTCGGCCTCGAACGGCGCCGCCGCGCCGCCCTCGGCCTCGATCGCTCGCACCGTGTCCGCGGCCGCTTCGCGGTCGCGGTCGACGACCAGCACCCGTGCGCCCGCCCGGGCGAAGAGGATCGCGGTGGCCCGCCCGTTGCCGACCGTCTCGCCGGGCTGCTGGCCGCCCCCGATGACCACCGCCGCCCTGTCCGCCAGCCTCTTCCCCATCGTCCGTTCCCGTGTTGACTTGCCGTTCCGGTTCGGGCGCTTGCGCTGCGCCGTCGGCGCCCCGCCGCGCGGCACCGCCCCGCCCCGCGCCGCTTCGCGCCCTGCGGTTCCTGTCTCGGACCGGTTCCATCCTCGAAGGAAGAGCCACGCGGTCCACACGCCGCCGAGCCGGTTCGCCCGC
>MKWU01001106.1_pt1 | contig 48483 bp, 32 predicted proteins | sample 809101 | NCBI WGS metagenome assembly MKWU01 (sample SAMN05860141, study PRJNA318959) | sponge metagenome | host: Aplysina aerophoba | place: Slovenia: Piran, Adriatic Sea, Gulf of Piran | collected 2013-05-07 | reverse complement strand
CATGGCTGATCACGACAGAATATGGTTAGAAAAAACCTTAAACATTGCCAACCCTGATGATACTTCGATGATTAGAGAGCTTCAAAAAAACACCAAAATCTCAGATGATATAGTCAAAAATATTAAAAGTTTCAACATAGATTTTGATCGCAAGGCTTGTACCACCTCTTCTTTGCATTCTCAAACAAGCGCGGAAAGCTCTAACTATAAACGATTTGATGCTTTTATAAATGAATCAAAACAAGAACATCAAGATACTCAAAGTACATATGCTAATGCCTGTTTTCTTTCAAATGATGTTGTATTTTTTAAGATCAATTTAGACACATTTTACCTTAACTCGAAATCGACTCATAACTGCTTGAAAGAATCTCACTTAACAACCCAAAACTCAAAAAAAGAAATTATATATCTTCCTTTGAATATAGGTAAACATCTTCAACGTCAATCAACATGGAATAAATCCGTTATATCATTTCACGAAGAAGCACTCTTAGCAAATAGTTATGACGAACAACAGAATGAGAGGTCAGAATCAGAAATTGAAAAGCAACACAAATTGGCATTTAGAGATATTATGCAGCAAACTTACAAAGACGTAGAAGCCGAGATTAATCATGGCACAGCAGATGAAGAGGATGATTTCAAAGTAACTGTATATGAACTAGGTGGCAGATATGAAAAATACGAAATTCGCTTATTAACATTCTATAAAGATAACAACGACAAAGCTTATCGTTATAAAAATTTACAACTCAATTACAACAAAAATCAACCAGGCAATAATAATAGCTCTATAGAGCTATTTGGTAGAATATCATCTATTTTTATCAGACATTGGGGAATATCTCTAGTATTTTCAAATACAGAAATTAAGCAAGGTTCTAGTGGATCATTATTAATTGTTGGAAATGAAAATAAAGGCTATGATATAATAGCAGCCCTGTATTCCAAAAACAATCAAGAATACAGCACATCTCATGGACCTATTGACCCAGCTTATAGTTATAGCCGAATTAAAAAAAACCGGAGATCTGATAAAACCCGACCCAGTGATGATGACGATGAAACACCACGCTCAAACTCTAAGGTCACTATTCCATCTGTAAGTCCACCTAGTAGCAATAGACGTACCGGTGATGATACAAGAGACATCGAACAACCAAACAATAATCCTCAAGATCACACACCTGCAATAGAAGAAAAAAATGATAATAATGGAGAAGACATTCAAATAGCAGACAAACCTCAAGAAACACAACAACCAGAAAACCAAAAGCAAGAAGATGACGAACCAAATGATAGCAATGAAAGAGATGGTAGCAATCACAAAGTAACTACAAGACAAAGTGATGATTATTCAATTAGTGAACTTGATTGTCGATAATAAAATGAACATCTTATGTAGTCAGTTATTTTACAATTAAACGAAAAGAAACACGATGAATCATGCATACAAAAAAATACCAACCAAGAGCTGTTATTACTCCTTAAATAATACAGCACACTTCTTAGCCATATTATGCATTACTATTGCCTGCCAAGAAGCAAAGACTAACCATTCAGGCGTTAAGGCCATGGAAGTTACTGGTGAATCAGGAGATCAACACCGCAATATTAACGCAGAAACTTTACCAGGCTTTGCCTACTATTATCAATATCTTCAATGTAACAAAACGAAAGAAATAGAACCTACCAGAAAAATTGTAACAAAAAACAAGATTACGGATATATCTCGATCAGAACTTTTTGCAAAAAATAATTTAAGTAAACATTATCAATTCTTAGACTGTATTCTTTGGTTTCACGACGATCCCGAAGAACTTATTTTTTCTCAACGCTACTGTGGTATTAAATATCTCTGCAATGTGCGCTTAGAGAATCAAGAACATTGCAAAAATCATCTAAATGATGCCATAGAACAAATAAAAACAAAAAAAGACATAAATACGGCTTACTTAAACGATAGTCCAGAAGACCTAAATGATACTGATCACCCTGTGCAAAAAGTTTGCTCCTCACTTTTCCCCAAATCGTTAAAAGCTAAACAACAAGATGCTTATTAAAAATATAAAATGCACATTAAATAACCATAAGTTTTATCATTTATAAAAATGCATGCCGTTAAAGGTTATCATGTCCTAAAAACACTTAATAACATCTATTATCAATCCACAAATTTTGTGAAACTTCTGTCAATAAATATCTAATTAATCTGGTTTCATTCAAGTCTATAAAAAAGCATTAAGCTTATTTAAATTTAAAAGAAGTTAGTCGCTATGCTGTCTTCGACAACATCAAAGCTGGATTTACGAAGACATATTTTAAAATATCTATAAAACTTTTGGCATTAAACACTCAAATTGAGGTTACACAAAAAAATCAACGCAAATAAGATTAACAGTTTTTAAAACGGTTAACCTTATCAGTAATAAATATATTTATCTTATGTGTAATCAAGACATCGTAAATGATGTTTTTTTGACAATAAATAAAGACAAAACATTCTTATAATGATCGACCCACAATATGCTTTGAATTAAAGCATAAAACATTTTTTACTTACCAAGGCTCTTGGTAAAAATTAAATACATCTTTGTCTGTGTGATTTAACACTAAGAATATAAACCGCCACTTGTTATCAGCATCTCTATATCCTTGTATCCAAACCTTATCAACTTTTACTTTACCATCCCATTGAATATCACTAGGGTTTTCAGGAAAGTAATGCACTAAACAAGCCTCGTTATGGTGAGTAAAAAGTGCGTAATCCATCACAAATCTTGAACCATCCCATCTTCTAAATCGCCATCTACCATCATCACTGTCCTCTTTTATCGAAAGAGGTAAGCCATGTCCTATGACGCGATTATGCTTTGATGATAAGCCGGAAACATACAATAACCGGTCTGCAAAAGATGAACTTTTTGCTGTATCAAAATCACCGTAAGGATCTCTAGCATTTCTAGCTATCGTTCCACGTTTCATTCTAAGGACAGAATCTCGCACAACCGATTCCCCAGCAGAATAGTTGTGAACTCTCTTAGCTCGATAGACCTGTCCGCCTTCTATAATAAAAGGAGCAATATCGTTACTAGTAAACGTATAGCTATCTGCTTTACCCTCAACGTGACGATAGCTAAACTTAGCACCAAGTATGTCAAATTTAGTTAATTTTTCTTCTTTTTGTGATGAAGAACTATTAAAATTCCTTGACCGCTTCGCAAATATTGTAGTTGCATAAGGTCCGGCTTTAAACTTAATACCAGTAACTGAAATTTTTGAATTTATTTCATATTCACAGTTAAAAGAAGATCTCCATTGAGGTGGAATATAGTTAGCTGGTGTTGGTTCCTGAGCATATAAAATATTGACAAATATTGTAGATATAATCACAAAAACAAATAATATACCTAACATTTTTTTAAGACTAAAAAATGCTGCTCGATTATACATAGCGTATCTCATGGCTAATTGTTCCTTATGTTAATTAATTTCGATGCTAACATCATGTTATAATGACAAAAACCAAAAGTCGATTTTAACTTTTGAATCTTTATCAACAAGTTTTATCCAGTCTCTTATGTAGCCTTAGCTATATGACCTTAGCGTGGGTGATGACTATCGTTTCATCCAGTGCCCCATCAAGATCCACTGGCCGACTATAGCATAGTCAGTCGTTTAATGCAAAATCTTTTTGTTGTTGCAGAAGTTTCGTAAAGTTTATAATAAAAACAAATGTAACTCATTGATAATAAAAAGGTTTTGAAGAATTAGAGCAAAGAACTTGCTGTCTAGGATTTCTGGTTAAGTTTCATTATGAGTTGTTCGAATGCTTCTTCTTGCAAAAGAGTGGTGAAACAAGTAATCTCGGTTTAAATGCTTGTCTCATATACCATTTTACATAAGTAAGATCATACACAAAGAAATACATGCACCTTCACTCTCTCTTCAAGCCTCACTTTAATATCTACCACCTTAAGAAACCTAAGGCTTTTTCAAGTCGACTAAGATGCATATAAGAGCACTTGGCTTCCTTGGAACTTATTTCGTATTTTAAAAGACCCATAATAAAGCCCATTAACATTATTTTGCAATAACTTCTTTGTTCTTGAGGTGATCATAGAATGATCTTTGATCTCTATAGAGTCTGTAAAAAATTGTAAGAACTTGGTTTATAATCTATTATTGTGACATACTAGCGAAAAGATCATGACTTAAGTTATCTGTAATGAAAATAAGAGAAAATAAGAAGTTATTAAGTAAGTATGTGAGATATATTCTGATAATATACTTTGTTTTTTCAAAAAATGACATTATAAATGAATCATACTAGAATAGCCAGCCTGTAATGAAACATAATTGATATGATAGAGGCTATCCTTTCATAATTAAAGCTAAATACTTTTGATTTTGCTCTGAAATATCTGGATCAGACTTCAAATGTTGATATATAGCTTTAGCTTCGCTTATTTGATTTAGTGCTAGATGTGACTGCAATAAATGAGTATTGAGTCTCCATGATATTTTTTCACCTGATGATTTCTTTTGCCAAATAATGGCAGGTATCTTAGAAAACTCACCTAATGATCCCATAATTCCTGTATATTCTAATAAAAACTCTTGATCTGACTCACCTGCGCCAAAAAATAAATCAAATTCTTTAAGTTTAGCTTGTTGCAACTCTTGAATCTTCTGATTATCTGGTGGAGGGTCTTTTTCCATCTCAAAAGATATTTCAGCATCAAAAACATAAGAACAACCTACCCATGAATTTTTACTACGCCACATCTTATGAGCCATATCCATAACATCCTTTTTTTCTTTTATACCTAATCCAAAAACATATTCAATATACAAACCCCACAGACGAACATTGTGAGGATGTGCACTCAGTCCTGGATCCAACCACAGGAAAGCTTCTTGAAAAGATTTTTGATGAATATAAAGTTCCACAAGATTAACGATAGGCGCTGATTCATCATTAAAAATTTGATGAGCCATCTTAAAAGACTTTTCAGCTCTGAGGTAATCAACTGGCGATTCATCACTATCCATAGCCATGCAAGCCACACCTTCTATCAAATAGATCTTAAAAAGATTGATATCATCAAGAGTCTTATAGATAGATGTATTTCGATCGATTAGCTCAAGGGTTAGCCATGGGGTTTTGTTATTGACAAACTCCACAGCCAAAGAGATAAATGTATTGCTATCTGTGATTGTGTGCTTATCCAACAAAGATAATATATCCTTTGACTTAACCTTTTTGCTATCCTCATCACTCATACCTAACGATAAAAGCCAAGAATATAAAAAGCTTTCACTAAAAGCCATACCAGGATTTTCAAATGTTTCTTCCATACGATCCTTATTGCCATCTTTATGATGACCCACTGTGTTACAGCTGACTTCACTACAAGTAGGATCGGTGCATGTCAATTTCTGATGATTCATTTTTTCCACATATGAGTTTTGAGTCCATTTTGGATTTCGTTTAAGGAACTGATCATAACCTGGTCGTGGTCAAGCACATCAAAAAGCATTATAGCTCGATAGACATTAAAAACAATCAAGCATATCTGAAAAAAACACATGATATCAGTCAACATTTGATATGTTTTCACCTTATAGCTTTTGTATAATGTATTCAAGTAGCGATACGCATTCCATAAACTCAGCACACCCTTACCTCTAGTCAAAGAAGTGGAGAGCATGAAAGATAGACACGATATCTATGATTTTGCAGCAATAGAGTCTAAATGGCAAAAATGGTGGCAAGATCATGAAGTCTACAAAGTAGATATTGATCCACATAAACCGAAATACTACACCCTTGATATGTTTCCATATCCTTCTGGTGCTGGATTGCATGTGGGACATCCACTAGGTTTTATTGCCTCAGATATCATCGCTCGCTACAAAACCCTCCAAGGCTACAATGTATTACACCCTATGGGATTTGATGCTTTTGGTTTACCTGCTGAACAATACGCCATAGAAACCGGGCAACACCCTGCTATTACCACAAAAAACAATATCGAACGCTATAAAAAACAGCTCAAACGAATGGGACTATCTTATGACTGGTCACGAGAGATTAGAACATGTGATTCCTCCTACTATCATTGGACTCAATGGGCCTTTATTGGCTTATTTCAACACTGGTTTGATAAAAAGCTTCAAAAAGCTCGTCCCATAGAAGAGCTTAAAGAACTTTTTGCTCGTCATGGCACTCACCTATCATATGCTGCTACTCACAGCCATGATAAAACACCTTCACTTAGTGCTGATGAGTGGCAAAAGCTTAACTCAGAAGAGCAAGATCGTTATCTTCTCAACTACCGTCTTGCCTATCAAGAAGAAGCTTCGGTGAATTGGTGTGAAGCATTGGGTACTGTGCTAGCCAATGATGAAATTCAAGATGGCCTATCGGTAAGAGGTGGGCATCCTGTCACACAAAAGAACATGAAACAGTGGAAATTACGCATTACAGCATATGCAGAAAGACTACTCTCTGGTTTGGATAGTCTTGACTGGAGTGAATCCATGAAAACCGTCCAAAGAAATTGGATTGGTAAAAGTCATGGAATGGATATTCATTTCCCTCTTTCAACGTCTTCTCATTCTATCCAAATTTACACCACTCGTGCAGACACTATCTACGGAGTGACTTTCCTTGTTCTTGCCCCTGAACACCCTCTCGTTAAAGTGGTCACAACTCACGAGCAAAAAGCTTCTGTTGAGAAATATCTCAACAGAACAGCTCAAAAACTTGAAGCTCCTCATGGCACTCAAAACACCACAGGTGTTTTGAGTGGTTCTTTTGCTATCCATCCTCTCACTGGCCATAAAATACCCATTTGGATATCTGACTATGTCTTAATGGATTACGGCCATGGAGCTATCATGGCCGTACCGGCTGATGATGAAAGAGATCGCAAATTTGCTCAATGCTTTAACCTCCCTATCATAGAAAACCACACTGTTGGTACTCCTCTAGAATCATGTTCTCATACCCAAGAGGCTATCGAGAAAATCTACACCATTTTAACTAACACAGATAGCACTACCAGTAAGCCTAAACGCAGGATCAACTACAAGATCAAAGATGCCATCTTTGCTAGACAGCGTTATTGGGGAGAACCTATACCCATATACTATAAAAACCACATTCCTTACCCTTTGCCTTTAAAAGATTTACCTCTGCTTTTACCTGATATTGATTCCTACCATCCCACACCCCAGGGAGATCCTCCTTTAGCACGAGCAGATCATTGGACAAACAAACATGGCCACCCCTTAGAAACCAATACCATGCCTGGTTTTGCTGGATCTTCCGCGTATTTTCTCCGCTACTGTGACCCACACAACACACATGCTTTGGCCAGCAAGGAAGCGCTCTCTTATTGGCAAAACGTGGATCTGTACATTGGTGGATCTGAACATGCCACTGGACACCTTATTTATGCACGTTTTTGGCATATGTTCCTTCACGACATAGACCTAGCACCAACACAGGAACCTTTCCAAAAGATGATCAATCAAGGCATGATTCTTGGCACTTCCCAATATGCTCATCGCAGCAAAGGAACAAACACTTTTATTTCTTACGATCTTACAAGAAGCCATGATACCCAAAGAATTCCTGTGGATATCCGGCTATTTCGCCAAGGGCATTTAGATATTGAAGCTTTCAAAGCGTGGCGTAGTGAATACGCCACAGCAACATTTCAGTGCAATAACAACGGACACTTTTTGTGTGAAGAAGTAGTAGAAAAAATGTCCAAATCGCTATTCAATACCATGAGTCCTGATGAGGTTATTGATGACTATGGAGCTGATACATTACGACTCTATGAAATGTTTCTAGGTCCCATTGAGCAGACAAAGCCTTGGTCAGTGACTAAGATTGAAGGAGTGCATCGATTTTTAAAGCGTTTTTGGCGACTCTTCTTTCGTCAAGGAGAATGGCACGTATCTGATGAAGAACTCACAGATAAAGAACTCACCTTACTGCATAAAACCATTTATGAAGTCAGGCGTAGTACTGAGAATTATCAATTCAACACAGCTATATCAGCTATGATGTCTGTAACCAACATTCTTACCCGTCAAGAGATACGAAAATACCACATCCTCAAGCCTCTCACCATCTTACTAGCACCTTACGCGCCTCATATTGCCGAAGAACTCTATGCACGTTTAGAATCAACAAAAGTACCTTCCCTCTTCAAACACGGCAAACTCCCTGACTACAACGAAGATTTTCTATTAAACAATACCTGGAATGCACCAGTTGCTATCAACGGCAAGGTAAAATTCACTCTACCGCTTCAGCTGGATGAAAACAAAGAAAGCATTCAAAAACAGATCCAACAACACGAAAAATTTCACCATATTCTTAAAGGCAAAGCCATCACCAAATGGATCATCATCCCAAACAAAATGATCAATATTGTCACTAAGAAATGATGATCCATATTCTTTTTAACTTCAAAAGACTCTTCAACCGATAAGCTCATTAGCTGATTGTTTGATCAGATAACAACAATAGAACTCATAGGATGATAAACCATAAACAAAGCTTAAGGTATAGATAGCAAAGACATGACGTGCAAACAGCCGAACACTAAAGAACACTAAATCCATCCTTTAATGTGTGATAAAGATCAGTGTTCTTTTAGCACTTAAACGAGCCACACAAAACATACAGCTCATACAGCTATTCATACAGCTATTCATACAGCTATAAAATATAGCGTTGGGTTTTGATGGAAAAAAGATAGTGAGTTGTTTAGCACAAGTCGACTATGCTAAAATTGCATTAAGTTTTTAACGGCTAGACCTTAAGCTTCACGTAGCAGTCCACACTATCTAACGTGACTACGGCAAATAGAGGATGCAGACATCGCAAACAAGCGAGTAGGACTCTCACGTAAAGCTATCGCGCAGTACAGCAACAAAAAGCACAGCAAAGCACAGCAAAGTACAGCAAGTAACACAGTAAAAAACACAGCAAAACGAGCATATAGAACACGTTACAAGTATATAAAACCATATAAAACTCAAAACAGCTTGGTATATCTATCAACCATTTAACCACACAGCTCTTCTTTATTATTTTTTATTTTTTTAATATGTGTTCACATTCACACATTTGTTTCGTATCATCACATGTATCGTAGCAAACATCCTAAAACTCATCATCAACACAACGAGGGGCTCATGAGTGCACATAACTTGATTGGGATTATATCTAAACCCTTAGTATTGCTTTTCATCACTGCTGGTATAACGCAATGTGGATCTGCAGAATTTTTAAGTGGTAACGAACCACGCCGTGAGGAAAGAACCGAGTATGGCAATACCGAAACAGAAGATCCGCCTCCTCCTGCCGTAGAAGAAAAAGTTCCCGAAAAACCTGCTGCAGAACCTGTGGAAGCAGCAGCAGAAGAGCCAGAAGAAGTGGAAGAAAAACCTGAACCTGAAGAGGTAGCAGAAGAAGTAGAGGTAATAGAGGAGACAGAAGAAGTAGAGGAGGCAGACGAAGTTGAAGAGGTGGTTGAGAAACCCCCAGTGGTAGTTCGTGCTCCTGCCCCTACGGTTATAGAAGAAAAGCCCAGTGAAGACATGCGATCAAACAGTCCAGAAACCGTTATTACATACGTACCTCCAGCTCCAGAGCCAACACCGCCTAAACGTGTGACGCAAACGTTTAACATCGTCTTTGATACCGTTGAAAAACCTGTGGATGTATTGATTATTATTGATAACAGCTATTCTATGAGCTACGAGATTGCACAAGTACAAAATAATCTCATGCGTTTTATGGATCATATCTCAAGATATACCAAGGCCAAGGTAGGAATTCTTTCCTCTTTTGATCCTGGATTGGATGATTCTAGCGCGCCTCTAAGCCATATTCAAATCCCTACTTCAAATCCCGTGATAAAGATCAATAGAAGAGTGCGATCATACAATGGCTTAGTGCTAGCTTCTGACTACATCAACGGCCAACTGGTTGACAACTCGGGAAGAGTTCTCGCAGATGGTAAAAGCTTCTTTAGAGAGTCTTCTCTCAAAGTGTTCATTATGGTAAGTGATGAAGATTCTCTTGATTATTCTTCAAGGTCATTTGTCACAGATCTTGAGAAAAATTTTGATCTAAACACTGTGCGTTTTTTTGGCTTTGTGGGAATCCCCAACACAGCTATACAACGCCAAGAGAACTTCGTCCAAATAGCTTCCAAAGATACCGAAAAGGCCTGTGCTCAAAACGTACGTATGGATGGTGAAGTCTACTACGACCTCATCAGAAACTATATTGCAGGTGCTCTATTTGATATTTGCAAACAAGACTGGAGCAACTATTTTGACTTTATGGTTAGATCTGTAGTGCAATCTGTGAAACCTCAATACACTCTAGAATACAGTGCTTCTTCCATTTCCAGTGTGTTCATCAATGGCCAAGAAATAGCCTCCAGCAACTACACTGTGGAAGGAAATACCATCACCTTTAACAGTGATGTCTTACCTCAAGAAGAAAAAGAAGATACGTCTATTGAAGTGATCTATACATCAGATGAAAACTCACCATAAACCCAAAACCGATATTTACAGAGATATCACTTCTAAAATGGATTTTTAAAACTTTAAAAACCATAGCCGAAATCTAGCCAAAATCGTAGTGATATTTAGAGCTTTATAGCAACTACTACAGAATGTTCTATATCATTGAGGTTGTGCATCCAACCACTCAGATAACTGAGAGCTGCCAATAGCATCACACTGAGAAGACACAATGGCTGCATATGCATCAATAACAGGTAAGCAGTAATACTGCAGTTCATCTTCAGTGACCACCCCCCAAGCTTTTAAAAAAGCACCTAAGCTTGAAAGAATCACAGACATCTCATCATAAGTCTTAACCAAAGAGCGCTGAGAAATAGCTGACAGTTGAAAAACACTGCTTCGTAAACTACTTGATTGATCTAAACTAACACGTATTTTTGGCTTATTTGGAGATAGAGTAAGATCTATTTGAGCTTGTGATAGGTCTTTTTTCTGTTTATTTATATAATAAGATTTCGTGGCAAAATACGTTACGGCTCCTGTTGCAAGAATAACTCCAAGAAGGCTTTTTTTCACAACACCAGCACTTGGTCCATTAAGCTTTGCACCAAGATCAACAAACTGCGATAAAAAATGGATAGGACTTGCCATAACTAAAGAGGCAATAACCGGCACAGCTTCTAAATAAAAATCATCGTCACCATAATATTTTACCGTACTTCTGAAATGCTCATCGAATCCATCATAAAGAACGTGCTCAAAAGTAAGCTCTTTATCTTTTCTTCTAAAAGCATTCACACAACTTTTTTTAGAAGATCTAAATGGCTCACTATTGAGACATACCTCAAAAAAATAAACCTCCTTATTACCTACATTCTTTTGTTTAAACTGAATGGTGTATTGCTCCGTCATTAACACAGATAATTTTGATGGATTTTCAACCATCATCTCTGTTTTGTTCTCACCACAAGCAAAGTTCAGAAAAAGAACACAACTGCAAAAAAACCAACAAAACCCATTATATTTTTTCATAAGACCTCAATACAAAAATCAACTAGAAAATAAATCATGGTTTGTAGCTAACATCAAAGTGCCACCACCCCAGCAACCATGCTGCAAAGGAGACTAACAAATACTCTAAGAAAGATCCATTTTTTTCTTAAATAAATCTCTGCTGGCTTTAACAGTGCTTTGATAACACAAAACACTGCAAAATACATCATCTCAAACTAACCTGACACTTTGGTAACCAAACCCTTAGATGATAAGGAATAACCAGGAATTTTTAGAGAAGAGATACGATCAAGATCTTTAATGAGCCATTTATGACGAACATACGCTTCAAGTACCACATTTCGAATACGCGTGTTCTCTGCTAATTCATCAAAGATATAAGGTTCTAACTTAGATAAATACTCCTTGCCACCTTTTTCGGTGACGATCTCTACAGCTGCATAACGAATACGCTCATCACGATCATCGATAAAATGAGCAATGTTTGCCAAATTGGGAATATGCTCATAATCAAGAAAGTGACATAAAACATCAAAATTCTTCTCCACCTTACTTTGATCAAAATCCACTTTGCCAAGATCCAAACAAGCATCCAACGCAGATACCACCTCTTCTTCACCAGCTAGTTTTAACAAAGCTTTCAGCGGCCAAGCAATACGCTCCGTTTTATGTAAATAATCTTTGATAATAGGTATAGCATCTTGACCATGAGAGATGATTCCAGCCAAGGCAGCTTCTTTTTCTTTAGAATCCACAATGGAATTTTCATCAGAAAAATCAAACCGTTTCAACAGATGCAATACCGCTATGGAAGAATCTTCTAGCATGCAAAAAAAATCAATAGCCGCTTTTCTCTCTTGCTTATGAACATTATCCTTGCGAATAACCTTAGCGTAAGCATTCACTCGCTTTTCATAACCTTTCTCACGATGGCGACGCCAACGCTCAAGCCAACGCTCAAAGAGTTGTATCACCACTCTTACCTCTTAAGAAAAAGAAACATCAACATAGCCAACTTACACATAAGTCGTATGCTGTAATACTGTCATACAATAAGACGGAATACTGACAACACAAGCACTATCAATAACTTTGATCGGGAGATATCTTAGACCGATGAGAAGCATAAGTAGGGGTGTCTTTAGATCTCTTAACATCCACAACAGAAGCATACAACGAAGGCAACCCTTTTTTAGCCGACTTCAACTCACCCATCACATTCACCAAATGACCAAGATGACCTACGTGAACACGGTGACGATAATTGGTGATATCCACCTGCAACACCAACAACCTACGCATACCTTGAGAAAGTACAAAATACGTATTATGCTCACCCACCTCCAACACATAGCCACTTAACAACAAGGTTTCTCCTTGAAGTTTGGACTGTTCAAGATGCACTTGCTTCACAGACACATGCTTGAGTGGACTGAATAAAGATTTTTTAAACAAAGGAATGGTAAGAGCATCAATGTCCGATGCTTCCATGGCACAAGAAGTACTCAAAAACACCGCTACAACCACAGCAAATAGGTTCGCACAAGCATGCAGCCTAAGCTGGTGTATCCATGAAGCTATCATCAAATCTTCCAATGTTAAGAATATGTTTGAACTATCTCTTCAACTTCTCTTGTTGCTCTTGATAGCGTACACTATAACGGGTCCAGGGGGTTATTTCGAGACGTTTTTTAGGAATCTCTTCTCCCGTTCCTTCACAATAACCGTACTCACCCGTGGCAATCTTTTCAATAGCACGATTGATCAAAGCAACCAGTCTACGATCACGCTCCAACAAACTTAACAATAATCCCTGCTCCACATCAGCTGAAGCAAGATCCACCTCATCAGACATCTCATTGGCATCAAGAACAATCTCACCTCTTTCAATCCGAGCTTTGGATTTAGCAAGGAGTTCATCCTTTTTCTCTACCAAAACTTTTAAAAATGCCCTCATCTCACTAGGCTTAAAAATATCTGACTGACCAACTTCATAATCATCTAAAATGATTTTTTTAGCTGATGCACCTTTAGCTGATGCACCTTTAGCTGATGCACCTTTAGCTGATGCACCTTTAGCTGATGCACTGGCAGCAGATGGACTCATTACAGTGGATGTTCCAGCTGCCTGGCGAGAAGATGATGATTCTGATTTTACTTGCGGCTTTAAAGCCTCCATATCGGCTTTTGGCTTGTCTGTACTCATATTCTGTGTGCCCATGACCTGACTTTCTCTTCTTTGTCCTCAACCTTCCCCTGTTTTAAACTTTCATTTTTTCTTTGGCTAGTCTTTGGCTAGCTTAATTCCTTATATCCTTATACTTATAAATGTATATATGTATATCTCTTTATGAGTTATAATTATCCACATCCATAATCTATATCCACAATACCACGACCCACTTTTTTACTGGCTAATGTATAGTCAATGATAAGCCAAAGTCAAGAAAATTATTTTATATCCTAAACTACCATATTCCAAAATTTTCTAAGGAGGCGTAATCGGCATTTTCGATCATATTATTTATCATATTATAAGCTGTTTGACGATCTCAAACGAAACTCTTTTTGAGCCGCTCTCAAAGCCGCAAGTTTGCCAGGAGCTTTATCCAAAGGCCTTTCTTCCTTCACCTTCTGCCATAATGCTGGTGGAAAATCTCCTAAAAACTCCATTTCATAAGCAAGCCATACCCCACAATAAGAAAACACCCGCTCACGCATAGCTAAACTGAGTTGAATGATATCTTCTGATAAAGCTTCACCTTTATGAAAAATAAAATTGCCATGATAAGGACTAACCCAGGCCTTGCCCTCCGCTGAACCGTAAGACAATGATTTTGCTCCAGCTTTATCCAACAAGAACCCTGCTGCTACTCCCACATCCTCTGAATAATCGTTTTTAAATACACAGCCACAACTCGGGTAGCTAAACTGTTTCTTTGCCCGACGATCTAAGCGATACTTTTCCATAGTTGCACATATCTCTTCAATGGGCTTTGATACAGGCAAATACAACAAAACCTCAGCAATCACCTCTCCGTTGCTCATAAAGATCGTGTCTTTATAACCATGAAATACATCATCATTTGCATCATAATGACGAAGCTCTCCCGTTGCTGTGACTGTGATGATGGTATATACCACTTCAGAAATCTCAGATCCATAACAACGTGCATTCATACGGGTTGTTGCACCAATTTGTCCAGGAAGACAATGCATCCACTCCAACCCACTCAAATTCTGAGAAGCTGCGTATTCTGTAACCGAGTAATTAGGAACACCAGCACCACACGCCACTGTGTTTGGCAAAGGAGAGGAAAGAGCATTGAGACCAGCCATAGATAACACATACCCCTTATAAGAGAGATCACTGATCAAAGAATTGCTACCAGCACCTAAAACAAAATACGGATAACCACACTCAGAAAACCACCTTAAAGTATGCGATAACTCAGAAACATTCTTTGGCTCAAAGATACCCCGACAAACACCACCGGTTTGAAAATAACTTTTAGGACGCACCAAACGCTGCCGTTCTAACAAACTAGGAGGAAATTGAAGAGATAGATTTTGCATCCATACACCTCGATTCTCAAGTTATCTTCTAACCTTGTTGACTTGAGTTATCCAAGTCATTCTGTAAGACATCTAAGACACACCCTTACCTAAAACCTCAGCTGTGACCTTGCCAATATCAGCAGGAGACATAGCCACTACCACCCCAGCTTTTTGCAAAGCAGCTATTTTTTCTTGAGCACTTCCAGAAGAACCGGAAACAATAGCACCTGCATGGCCCATGCGTTTGCCCTTAGGAGCTGTTTGTCCTGCAATAAACCCCACCACTGGCTTATGAATATGATCCTTGATATAGGCAGCTGCTTCAATTTCTAATTCACCACCAATCTCTCCAATCATCACAATGGCTTCCGTACCTGGATCAGCATCCAAAAGAGGTAACACGTCCAAAAAATCCGTGCCAATGATAGGATCACCACCAATGCCTACACACAAAGATTGGCCTAAACCCAAAGCTGTGGTTTGACCAACAGCTTCATAAGTCAAGGTACCGGATTTAGAAACGATAGCCACTCGGCCTGGCTTATGAATATAGCCTGGCATAATACCAATTTTTGCAACGCCTGGACGAATAATCCCCGGACAATTCGGCCCGATCAAACGCGACTTCGATCCCCTTAAAGCCTGTTTTACAATAAGCATATCTGCAACAGGAATGCCCTCACTGATACATACAATCAACTCAATTTCTGCTTCAATAGCCTCAAGCAATGCATCTTTAGCAAATAACGGAGGAACAAAGACCATCGATGCATTAGCACCAGTACTGGCTTTTGCTGCCATCACCGTATTAAATACACTGAAGCCCTCAATGGTTTGACCACCTTTACCAGGAGTGACACCACCCACAAAACGTTTAGCGTAATCATGAGACTGCACTGTATGAAAAAGACCACTTTTACCCGTTATACCTTGAGTGATCACACGACAATTCTCATCCACAAGAAGATTCACACTCACCCCTCTTTAAACATTCGAACAGAAATTGTAAAACCAGATACTGATATGCATATTGATATTCATCGAGCGAGCTCAACCACCTTTTGAGCTCCCTCAGACATGGAGCTAGCTAAAGCAATGTTCATACCTGAGGCTGCAAGAATCTTACGACCCTCTTCCACACGGGTTCCTTCAAGACGAATCACTAAAGGAACATCAATGCCACCGCATTCTTTAGAAGCCTCCACAATACCCTTGGCAATCACATCACAATGCATAATGCCTCCAAAAATATTGACAAAAATGGCACGAAGTTTCTTTTCACGCAAAATCAACCGAAACGCTTGCTTAACCTGATCACTGGTTGCACCACCACCCACATCAAGAAAATTCAAAGGTTCACCACCATGAAGCTTGATGATATCCATCGTTGCCATAGCCAAACCAGCACCATTTACCAAACAACCAATACTGCCATCAAGACCCACATAAGAAAGCCCATACTTTGAAGCCTCAACCTCACTAGGATCTTCTTCTTTAAAATCTCTATACGATAAAATCTTTTCATGCTTAGCCACAGCATTATCATCAAAATCAAACTTAGCATCCAACACTAAAAGCCGACCATCTTTGAGAACACACAATGGATTGATTTCAATCAACTGACAGTCATAACGCTTAAACACCTCAAACAATCCCTTAATCACAGCCACTAAAGAGGGCATTTCTGTTTTGTCTATAACTGCCCTATCTCTTAACTGCTGACTGTGATACGGACGAAATCCCCTATCATAATCTAAGTACAACTTGATCAATTTTTCAGGAGACTTTTCAGCTACCTCCTCAATATTCATGCCACCTTCTTTAGAAAACAACAAAGCCACCTTGGCTTGAGATCTATCCACCAACAAAGATAGATAATATTCATGGCTAATATCACAACCTGCCTCCACATATACACCGTGCACAACCTTGCCCTTTTCACCGGTTTGTTGGGTTACAAGAGTTGAACCGAGCATGGCAGAAGCCACAGCTGCAGCCTCCTGAGCTGAACGCACTAATTTGACACCACCACCTTGACCACGTCCCCCTGCATGAACCTGGGCTTTGATCACAGCCACAGGAGTAGCTAACCTACGATAAGCAAACTCCACTTCCATAACAGATGTTGCAAAATACCCCTTAGCCACAGGAAGAGAGAATTGAGCAAGCAATTCCTTTGCTTGATACTCATGTATATGCATATAAATTCCTCAAAAAAAACTCACAAATATCTACTACCTTAGCCCATAAATACCTATTATCACAAACCAGATGGCTACCAAAAAGTCTATTTAAAGATGTCCCTCAAAGATTTCCTTCAAAGATTTCTCTTGAAAAAGGGCTTTATAAAATGTATTATACCCCACTAGCTAGTCTTTCTAACTAGCTAACTCAACTCACTCACAACAGCACAACCATTTCACAACGTGTCGTTGTTTTCGACTTTTTCTTTTACTTTTAGCCCAACGCCCAACTTTTTTTCTGTATCCGTATCTGCATTCTCTGCTTTGTTGTTAAAACACCCACTACAAAGTATTACAAACCAGCAAGCAAGCTTTTCGTTTTCTTCTTTCGTTTTCTTCTCCATTTGGTCCATATTTTCTGCCTGTAAGCTACCTAACACTAAGCTAACACAGACGTATCACCTTACTCCACATATCCAGCTAAACAACATGTGATGCTCTGCCATCACTGGTGTGCTCCTTATGCTGCTTATGCTGCTCTTTATGATATGTGATCCTTTGTAAAAAACTATTTGTTAAAAACTATTTGTTAAAAACTATGACACACGTATCCATACATCTTATATATCCTCTCATTAAAGCCACAAAGCTACTGCTATCTTCAGTGCATTTTGTAAAAAAATGTCTCACCCTTTGTGCTGCCATATGGGGATGTATATGTATAAGCTCCATAAGCTTTCAAGCTTACGGCCAAAACCACATTGGTACAACAAATACCACAGATTCTGTATCTTCTTTAGACCTTTCTTTTCCTCTCAAAGATATACCCAAGGCTAGCCAAGCTATCCAAAAAGCTGCACAAGCGGTGTTTAAAATCAAAGATGGTACCGCTTCTTTTATCAGATACAAACACAGAACTCTTGTTATGACCAATAACCATGTAGCAGGACTAGGACATTGTGCCAGAAGTGGTTGTTTTGTAAAAGTAACCCTTGATTATAGTCGCAAACAGACAGCTACCTATTACTATATGGAACTCTTACCTGTTGTAGCACGTGACGATGTTGATGTGGCCTTCTATACCTTCCAACTCTGGGATCGCACCTGGCAAAAAGTTGCTTTTAAACCACCACATGTACTGAAATTTGCAAGATCACTCTCTTTTAAACCATCCCAAAATATCTACTTAATTGGACACCCTCGAGGATCACTAAAAAAGTTCTCTCAAGGCGAAACCCTGCAGTTACGGCACGGACATATGATGATCGATGCATTTAGCTTACCAGGAAGCAGTGGCTCTCCTATCTTAGATACCAAAGGAGATGTTATCGGCATTCATCATAGCAGTATCAAACGCAACGATATGTTCACCGCTAAACAAGATATTATCTATCAAGGCAGAGGCTCCACAGCTCAGTCCATCATCTCAGTCCTCAAAACCGCACATCGCTTACCAAAACACCAAAAACGCCAGTTTTTTAACACCCAAAATTCTGTAACATTCCAGCGAGCCAAACAACTCACCGCCATCTATCAACACTCACGCACTCTACCTAAACTCCTAAGTAACACTTCCTACTTCAAAGAACTCTACAAAGATTGCTCAAAATCCCTAAAACACAAAGCCATACATCGCAAAGCCTTTCACAAATCTCACAGCAGCTGCTCTGTGGCAAAAAAATGGCTACGCTGCTCTAAACACCATCATCTATCTTCCTCCCCATCTTCAGCTTTGCTCTATCACTGCCCTGAATCAAGCAAAGATCGTAACAAATGGGCACAACTCTTTGAAAACATCGCTACCAACTATCAACGATTTGTAGGAGAAGATCCGCACGAATGGGATATCGAAGCTCTCCATTTACTGATCGCGCCTAACTCACATCATAACAAGAATCTCTTCAAAACTCTCACTGCAGCCTTAAAAAAAGATCTACAACAAAACCCTACCAACTGGGATAGTCTACTGCGATTTGCTAAAATCTATCTTAACTTACACCACAACGGACATCTTCAAAATGTCTCCCAAAACATCTTCATGCCTTTCTTAGCCAAAACAAAACAGCAGCTTAAAACCTATAACCAAAACAAACACTATCGATTTCATATCCCAACCATTGCTCAAACAGCTTATCATTTATGGCTAGCAGATGCTCTAAGCAACCCTGCTTTTAACAAAGTACTCACAGCTCTACGCACCGATACACATCTCACACTCTTTGCTATGCTCAACCTTGACAAAATCCACTACGAAACCCAACAGCAACACAAAAAAGAACTGGCCCAACTCATCATACCCGCTCTTCCTCTTTCTTCTCCTTCTGTATTTTCTTCTTTCTTCCAGCAAGATCCATAAAATTTTTCTTAAATAAAAAGTAATAAAGCTTGTGTGTTATCGTATTGTGTAATATACTTCGCCTGATGAAAATGATGACATATGTAACATATATCATCTATTTTATTCACTATAGATAACCTCTACTTAACCCACACCACCTATCTTTAGGAGAACGACTGATGATCACATCACCTCATACATCACAGTCCAAATGGATGCCCTTAACAACTCTTAAAATAGTAAGTATCCTTGGAAGCCTGTGTTTATTCCTGACTAGCTGTGGTGACCGAGTAAACTCAAACAATGAGCCTCACGCAGAAGAGCCTCACGCAGAAGACAGCAGTTCACTGCATGCTGTAAACGACGAAAGTGGTTTGGGGGTGTATTTTGTAGAAACCATCAATAAAGTTTCCAAAAAGAATGAAAACCAATTTATTATTTGCCGGCGAGCATCTAAAGAAACAACATCTCTTTGGAAAACATGTCATCCATTATTCTATGATTTCCAAAAACAACCCGTTTTTGTCCACTCCATAAATACACTTGATAAAGAGTTCAACCTGCGTGAATCATTTCTGCAAGCTTTAAAAACTTATGAAAAAGCCAACAATGAATTTCATGAAAAAGAACTAGCTAATTCACTTGCAGACTCTGTGCAAAAACGCGATCTCAGTTTGCTAGCTTTTTCTGTTGGCATAGGAGCATATATTATCCGTAAGATTGGAGTAGAACGTATATCTAAGGAGTTCAATGTAAGTACACAAGAATTTTTAAAAAGCATGATCGACAATGCTGAATTCAAAGGCTTTAAATTACGAGCTTCAGCTATTCGAAATTTAGGAATTGTGGCTATAGGCACAGGAGTTGCACTGGTGTGGGCAAACAAATATAACCAGGATAAATTCCTTAAAAGAATCACCCAGAGCCAACAAAACTTACTGCGCTTACAACGCAGAAATCTGACGTACAATGAAGCAAGAACCGTGGAATATGTGCCTTTTTTGTTTGAGCCCATAGAAGAATCCACAGTGGCTACTCAGGTGGAAAATCTCAAAAAGATGATCCCTCCTTTATTGAAATTTCTCACAGCAAGTAACTTAACCAATGATATCAGCTATTATTGTTTGACAAATCCAGCAAACGGCGGTTTTGCTGCTAATTGTCATCATGTCTCTTTGGATAAATAAGCCTCTCTTGCAGCACCAATTCCCACCCGTGTCACAGGAACACCACAAAACTCTTCAATAAAGCTGATATAGTTAAGCATAGAAGAGCCAAGCAAAGACACACTTCTCTGTGCAGGAGTAGTGGCATGCTTACAAGCATGCTGTAGAGAGGTAAGTTCATCAAGATCCCAACTAAGAAATTCACGATAAACACAAGTGAGTTCACTGAGAATATGATGATCGCTAGGAAAATAATCTATTCTACCTAGGAGAGGATGCTCATAGCCCACACACACCTTTAAAGAAGGAAGATAACAAAGAATATCTAACTTATTAAGATAGATTTCATCTAAACCATTCACCTCACAGCTATAACGTAAAGCCACAAGATCTAACCAACCACAACGCCGATCACGTCCCGTGGTAGCACCCTTCTCTTGACCTTTTTCTGCCAATATCTGGCCATTAGCACAGGTAAGTTCTGTGGGAAAAGGCCCCGCACCCACACGTGTTGTATAAGCTTTAGCAATACCTATGGTGTGAATGGACTCTCCACAACCCCAACCCAGACTTACCAAAGCGCCAGCAGCTATGGTATGGCTTGACGTCACAAAAGGATAGGTTCCATGACACACATCCAAAAGTGTGCCTTGTGCACCCTCACAAAGAATTTTTTGATGTTTCTTATCCTTACCAGCTTTCCATTTCTGTCTAAGACGATGCTCTGCATCACAAAGATAAGGAGACAGACACACAAGAGCTTCTTCAAAATCCTGCCAGAGCTTTTCATGACTTTTCACAAACCCTTCAAACTCACCCCATTCCTTAGCCATAGCTTCCATCCAAGCACGCCTTTTTGTGCTATCAACAGCATGCTCTAAACACAACCCTATACGACTCGTTCTGTCAGCATATGCAGGACCAATACCTTTCTTAGTGGTACCAATACCACAAGGACGGCGCAATTCTCTTTGCTCATCAAGCCACAAATGCCAAGGCGTGATCACATGACAACGCCGCGATATCCACAGACGATGCTCATCAAGGGTGATGGTGTTGGGTAAGCTACGAATTTCTGAGAGCAAATGCAGTGGATTGATCACCATCCCAGCTAACAACACATTTACCACAGAAGGACGAAATACCCCTGATGGCAAATGATTCAAAACGTATTTTTGACCTTCAATCCATAACGTATGACCAGCATTATTACCCCCTTGATAACGTGCAACCATATCACAATCAGCTGAAAGGACATCAATCCATTTCCCTTTACCCTCATCACCCCATTGACAGCCCACCACAATATGTACTTCTAGCACCCTTCAACCTCTCTTTCTGTCTTTATATCCTTTATTGGATCCTTTTCGTAAGCAAGCTCTTCATATAAATGAAAGATACATCTTGATTAGAATCTCAACTTAACTACTATGAAATGCGTATAAAAAGAAACGATCGCAAAAACAAGCGTGACAGAATGTGATTGTGTTTTGCTTCTTAATCTGTCTTATTCTTTGCTCTTAACTCAGTTTTTTAATCTGTTCTTTAATCCGTTATAAATGTTTATACTATGTCTACTTTTTTAAAAAACACCTTATGATGCTAACTGGTTACCTAAACATTGCCTCTATGTGTCCTTTTTAATCTACAGCTATGGATATTATGGATAGGAATAATTCATATTCATAGCTGTTATTCATAGCTGCTATAAATAGCTGTTATAGATAGCTGTTATAGATAGCTCACATAAATCATTCATATACATAGTTAAGGATAAAACCATTTTGGATACACTACATGCTATTTCTCCACTAGATGGACGTTATAGCCCATCCACAGCACCCATTAGCCTATATGCCTCTGAGGCAGCACTGATCACATATCGCTTACGTGTTGAGGCTCATTGGCTTGACTATCTTGCCAAAAAAGAAGAGATCTATCCAGGAACTTTACTATCTTTGATTCCTGCTGAACACAGAAACCCTATCGTGACATTTCTTCAAGAGGTCCAGCAAGGAAACATCGCCAAAGAAGCTACAGCACGCATCAAAGCCCTAGAACAAACCACACAACACGATGTCAAAGCTGTAGAATACTACCTCAAAGAAAGACTACAGGCTTACAAAGCACCTGAGCATTTTCTAGCTTTTATCCATTTTGCAGCTACCTCTGAAGATATCAACAATTTAGCCTATGGCTTAATGCTTAAAGACCTTCGCTGCCACATCATCTTACCAAAACTCCATACTCTTATAAAGAATGTACGCTCCATGGCCCACACATACGCCAGCTCAGCCATGGTAGGAAGAACTCATGGCCAAGTAGCCTCTCCCACCACCATGGGCAAAGAACTCAGCGTGTTTGTCAGCCGTTTACAACGCCAGTACCATCTTCTTCAACAACAAGCGATTACAGGCAAAATGGCTGGAGCTACTGGCAATTACAATGCTCACTTAATAGCTTACCCTTCCGTTCCTTGGCAGGACTGGGGCAAAGAGTTTGTCACCTCTCTTGGCCTTCAACACAATCCCACAGTGACACAAATAGAAAATCATGACACCCTTGCAGAATACCTAGATACTCTCAGACGCATCAACAGCATATGCTTGGATTTAGCTCGAGATATGTGGGGTTATATTTCTTTAGGCTATTTTAGCCAACACGTGCAACCAAATGAAGTAGGATCTTCAACCATGCCTCATAAAATCAACCCCATTGATTTTGAAAACGCTGAAGGAAATTTAGGACTGGCAAGCTCCTTATGCGTTCATCTCAGCGAAAAACTCCTGATTTCTCGCTATCAACGAGATCTTTCCGATTCCACAGTTCTACGCTCCTTAGGAAGTTGTGTCAGCTATCACAGCCTGGCTATTCAAGGACTGCTTAAAGGATTATCTAAAGTGGCACTTAACCAAGAAGTCCTCGATAACGATCTCCACAAGGCCCACGAAGTGTTAGCAGAGGCCATACAAACCCTCCTACGCAAACACGGTATCCATGATGGCTATGAAAAGCTCAAAGAAAAAACCCGAGGCAAGCCGATCTCATCTCAAACCATGCAACAGATCAGCAAAGATCTTTCTTCTCTACTACCAGAAAGTGCTCATGAAGACAGAAAACGCCTCCTCTCCCTCACTCCCCATACCTATATCGGCTCAGCAGCTGATATAGCTTCAAATATCTGAGTTCTCGCTATCATGCTATCAAATATTATTATCAAATATCAAACACAAGACACCCCTTAAAGGCAAAGCATGATCAAAGGTTTGTTTTGCTTTTAATGTTATCTAAAAAGATATTTTTCAAAAAAAAATAGATTTTGCAACACTTTTGTTAGTAAAACCTTACAGTACAGCCAGCTAAGAAGAAACATCTAATGCTATCCACAAAACATAAAACCGCCTACTCCTAAAACATTTCAGAACAAAGAAATACAAGAAATATCATCAAATCCACACAACTGAAAAAATCGCTTAAAAATACTCAAAAATAAAAGTGTCCCTATCTTTTTTACCCATCCATCATGGAATAATCTTACGCAAAAACAACTCACCCTTTTTAAAAAACCATCATCGCAATCCATTAAGTCTTTAATCACCATCACAGAAAAAAGGCTAGAAGATTCTGACAGCCTTGAGCACTACTTGAGCACTAACAGCCATGAGCACTAAAAGAAAGAAGCGAGGTTAACTAGAGAAAGCACTGGGCATATTGCACTAGATGTATACCTGTTGCTTTTTTTTGTGACTTTTCACTACATCTCTTACATAGCAATACACCATCAAAAATTTACCTTGCTTTTAGCTGTATGTTTTGTATTGTATCACTCGGTAAGACTTGTGGTGATGGGGAACGTTTTTATATACCACCCTGGACTCACATATGACTTCTCTTGATATAGCTGACTGGGTATAGCTGACTGGGTATGACTGGGTATAACTGATTAAACTGTTTCCATTTCTGTTTGCTTGTTAAAAGCAATGAAACATGCTGGTAAGCAAACAGGTAAAAATACAAGAACAAAGCACGCAAGAACAAAACACAAAAACATCAAAACAGTACCCACAGTGGGGCTGTTATATATAACCTAAATCATGTAACTTGTAATACTATGTGTATCGTGTAAGACTTTATGAAAATAGCAAAACATCACAAATAACCACAACAAACCGCAACTTTATATACTATAACTACAACTATAAACTACAACTATAAACTACATAAGCTTCATGTATTTTAGCTACCTACTAACTCTTAAAACCATCATCACTTTCATTCACTCATACATCAATACGTCAAAGGAATGTTATCATGCACAAGCACTCTCTTTTCTCTATGTTTAGCAAACGGCTTATAACCGCATTTACAGCCGCATTTACAGCCGCATTTACAGCCACATTTTCAGCCACAAAAAAACACCGCTACTACCTACAATCCACAGTGCTGAGTTTTATGTTGAGCATGCTATACCTTTCAACTGCACAGGCAGCAGAATATAAGGTTGAAACATTGGATAATGGCCTCACCATCATCACGGCAAATGTGAGTTACACACCTTTACTCATGCTTAAAGTGCAATTTGATGCAGGCGCTAAAACCGAAACCAAAGAAACAGATGGTCTTACTCATCTGCTTGAACATCTCTTTATGAAAGGCAATGGATTAGCTCCCAATGAAGTGGCATACAGAAAAAGAGAAAGACAGCTCGGGATCATCAGTAATGCCACAACAGGTAGAGACTATGTGGATTACCACTTCATCTTCCCTGCGATGTTTCTTGAAGAAACATCGGAGTTAGCTGCTGCCTCAGTTTTTTCTTTAGCCCTTGATCCTCAGGAGATCAAAGATGAAATTCGGGTTGTTAATGATGAATTCAATCGCTATGCCCTCAAACCAAGTTTTGCTTCAAACAATGTCCTTAATCATCTGGTATATGGAAACAAGTACTATGGCGTAACTCCGCTTGGCATGACCAAAAAATACATTCTTGAGGCCAACAGAGATAAGCTTAAAAAGTTAACAGACTCCATCATGGCTCCTGCCAATACGCGGATATATTTGGTTGGAAACGTGGACCACGACAACGCTGTTAAAGTGATTGACAAATACTTCGGCCACTGGAAAGCACCTGAAGGCTGGCAAAAGCCTCCTTACGTGGAATTTCCTGATTTTCCTAGCACATCCAAGCGGATGAACTTCTCACACCCGCGGCAAACTGAAGCTGTAGCTAATATACGTTTTGATGCTTTCAAAGTATCTGAGAATCCTGAAGATTCTTATGTAGCTGATGTTTTCTCAACATTGCTCTCTCATAAGGGCACACCTTTTTATCAAAAATACATCAAAACAGGTGAAATCTACGATGGCTACATGTACTATCTAACCACCTCTGTTGCCCCATACATCAACATGGGAATTGCGGCACAGGCAAACAAAATAGATCAGGCTATAGAAAATATGTTCAATGAAGCTAAAGAATGGGCTAAGCCAGATTACTTCACCCAAACACAACTCGATGAAGTCAAACTTAAACTCAGCGTGGAATTCAAGGTCAAAGCAGATGATTTCTTAGATCTTGAAGGTCATCTCAGTTACTTCACCGCTGCTGCTGATATTAACTATTACGCAGGCTATCTTAAAGGAATGCAAAGCGTTACATTAGAGGATCTGAGTAGATATATTCAAAAGTATGTCATTGACAAACCTCACACAATGGTCGTTCTTTACAATGCTGAAAAGGCTAAAGAGCTTAAAGTTAACCTTGACGGTGATGCTTACTTTGCAAAGCATCTCAAAGCCCATCTCGAATACTCTCTAGATAACAAATAACAGTCCTCATCACTTACCTATACTTTAAGTTTCACAACCACTCTGCATATACTTAACTAAAGAATAAAAAACAATACGGACACAAAGCTCACAATAAGGAAGCATCAACACAAGAACATTAGAGGTAGTCCATGAGCAACCGCACATGACTGCCTCCGGGTGGTTAATACGGATTTTTACATGCCCACAACCCGATTTCATAAACGACTTATCATTCTTTGTGGCTCGTTTCTTGTTAGCGGGTTATTTTCTTTTAAGGCTTGGGCGACACTAGACTTTAAAGAAGCAACACTAGATAATGGCCTGACCATTATTACAGCCAAAGTATCTAATACACCTCTGGTCAAAATGAGGGTGCAGTTTGGTGCAGGTGCTAAAACAGAAACCAAAGACACCGATGGCCTCACTCATCTGCTTGAACACCTTTTTATGAAAGGCAATAAACTCACTCCCACCGAGGTCGCGTTTAAAAAACGACTCCGAGAGCTTGGAGTATCATCTAATGCCACAACTTATATAGATTATGTGGATTACCACTTTACCTTTCTTTCAGCATATCTAGATGAGGTAAGTGAATTAGCTGGAACCATAGCTCAATCTCTAACTCTTGACCCTCGTGAGATCAAAGAAGAGATCACTGTGGTCATTGATGAGTACAACCGACATATGCTCAGACGCTACTTTGCCTTCTGGCGTGTCAGCATGCATTACCTACTAGGTAAGCAGCATTTTGCTTACTCGGCCATCGGTACCACCAGCGAAAACATCTACAAAGCCGACCAGAAGACTCTAAGGGAGTTAGCAAACACCATCATGGCACCTGCTAATACACGGATATTTGTGGTAGGAGATGTGGATCATCAGCAGGTCATAAAAACCATTGACTCACACTTTGGAAACTGGAAAGCTCCACCCCATTGGCAAAAACCTCCCACTGCCGAAAATCCCCCATTTCCCACCACATCTCAGCGCTTCAACTTTGCTCATCATGAACAAACCGGAGCTGGGGGATACATCAGATTTGATGGATCTCAAATTTTTGATCAACCAAAAGATATCATCACAGGAGAGATCTTAGCAAAACTCCTCAGTCATAAATCTTCCAGATTCCACAAGAAATATATCCAATCCGGCAAGTACTACTACGCTGGAATCGATGAAAATACAAACTCATATGCCCCAACTTATAACATATATATAGGCACACAAGAATCGGAGAATATTGATCAAGCCATCGATGACATGCTCAAAGAAACTCAGCTATGGACCAACCAAAAGGATTACTTCACTCAAAAACAGCTTGATAACCTTAAACAACAGATTGATATTAGCCTTACATCTGCAAGTGATAGCTTTACAACCATCGAATCTATACTCTCAGAAACGGCGGCATCTCATGGACTAGGCTTTATCAAATACTCTTTACGTGAAATACCACATATCACCTTAAAAGACATCGCAACTTTCGCTAAAAACTATTTTGTGGACAAACCACATGTTATTGGTGTTCTCTATAATGATAAAAAAGCTAAGGAGTTGAACATAGACCTTAATGGTGATGCCTACTACAACAAACACCTCAAACAGACTGCTGAGTACTCTCCAGCAAGCAAAACTTCGCCATAGTCCCTCATTCTTCTTAGGATGGCAAAAAAGTGCAGCATAAAAAACCGCACGCAACTTTTTGGTAACTGTAAAAACATCATATACAGAGTAAGCAAAATAAGACGGCCCCGTAAACGGTTGAACATCGCATCCGAAATAATCTGACGAAGTTACCCATCAATACCTTCATTTCCAAATCATGGAAAGTCATAAGGAAACTAGCCATGAAAACTAGCCATGAAAACTAGTCATGAAAACTAGTCATGAAAACAAGCCACCTTTTAGCTAGAGAGTATCCCCTTTATGAGCTTCAAAGAATATCCTCGTCTTCTTAATTATGCGGACATTTCAAGGTCTATTCTTGACTACTGGCAAAAAAAAGATATTTTTCAACGCACCATTTCTGAGCGTCGTAACATAGAGGGAGCGCTACCCGACATTGTCTTTTATGAAGGACCTCCTTCAGCCAATGGACGTCCTGGTATCCACCATGTCATGGGACGAGCCCTCAAAGATATCTTCTGTCGTTACTATGCTCTTAAGGGACATCCGGTACCACGTGTGGCAGGCTGGGATACTCATGGACTCCCCATTGAATTAAGTGTGGAATCCTCTCTTGGAATTCGCAAAGAAGATATTGGCACCACTCTTTCTGTGAAAGAATTCAATGATCACTGTCTTAAAGCTGTCACCACCTATCTCAAAGACTGGCAACAACTCACCTATTCCATGGGATATTGGGTGGATATGGATAAGGCTTACCACACCTGTTCCAGCAAATACATGGAATCTGTGTGGTGGTTGATTTCTCGTATTGCTCAAAAAGGTTATCTCTATCAAGGCTACTCTATCCAGCCGTATTCTCCTTTAGCAGGAAGTGCTTTAAGCTCCCATGAGTTAAATCAACCGGGCTGTTACAAAGAAGTACGTGATCAGAGTGTTGTGGCTCAATTTGCCATCACTCACACCGACGTGTTTTTAAACACACTCACCAAAGAACATTTTATGGATAATAAAATGACTGTAGATAGCTCAAAAGCTATCTACATACTAGCCTGGACCACAACCCCCTGGACTCTTCCAGCCAACTGTGCTCTATGTGTGGGAAAGGATATCTCCTATCTGCTCCTTTCTACAGAACATCCATACAGCAAGGTAAGAGTTCAGGTCATATTAGCTGAATCCTGTCTCAAGCGGTATTTTAAAGACAACTCTCCTACCCCTAACTCCTACACTATCCATGCACGTTTTAAGGGAAAGTATCTGCTTGATGTGCGCTATCAACCGGTATTTTCATTGGTAGATCCTCTCCCTGAAGGTGATATATACCGTGTGGTTTCTGATGATTTTGTAAGCACTGAAGAAGGAACCGGTATTGTTCATATGGCTCCTTGTTATGGCGCTGATGACTATCGTGTCTGTCAGCGTGAAAAGATTGTCAGTCTTGATATTGTGGATAAAAAAGGCTTTTACCGTCCTTTTCTAGGTGCATTTGCCAACCGAGCTGTAAAGGATGACTACTTAAAAAATCAACCCAAAAACACGGCATCAAAGCGTCCTCTGGATGTGGATTTGGTGATTGATTTAAAAGAGCGCAACCTTGCCTTTAAAGCTGAAAAGTACCTCCACAATTACCCTCATTGTTGGCGTACCGATGGCCCCATCTTGTATATGCCTATGGACTCATGGTTTATTCAAACCACAGCTATCAAAGAAAAGCTACTCGAACTAAATGCCACTATCAACTGGTATCCTGCCTCTACGGGAACATCACGTTTTGGAGATTGGTTGAAGCATGTGGTAGATTGGAATCTTTCGCGCAGTCGTTATTGGGGTATTCCTCTGCCTATTTGGAGTTCTCAAGACAAAAGTGAAACACGGATTATCGGTTCTCTAGCTGAGCTCAAAGAGGAGATATCTCGAGCCATCAAAGCTGGCCTTATGAAAACCAACTTCCTTGAAAACTATGATCCCACAAATCTATCTGATGAACATTACCGCAACTTCGATCTGCACCGCACTGTGGTGGATGAAGTGATATTATCTGGCAAAGATGGCCAAGCGCTCTACCGAGAAAACGATGTTATCGATGTCTGGTTTGACTCAGGGGCTATGCCCTATGCGTCCATGCATTATCCTTTTAGCCATAAAGACATCCACACCGTACCTTTTCCAGCTGATTTTATTGCTGAAGGCGTAGATCAAACCCGTGGTTGGTTCTTTTCTTTGCATGTCATAGCTGCGTTATGCTTTGACTCTATTGCCTATAAACATGTTATTGCTAATGGCCTGATACTGGACAAACACGGTCAAAAAATGTCTAAACGTCTAGGTAACACCATCGATCCTTTTGAAGTCATCAACACTTGGGGGGCTGATATGGTGAGATGGTATATGGTGAGTAATGCTAAGCCTTGGGAAAATCTAAAGTTTGATCTGAGGCAACTTAAAGAAAACACCAAAAAATTCTTTGACACCCTTTTTTACACCTATCACTTTTTTGCACTGTACGCCAACCTTGACCAATATGATCCCAAGCTTTGCCATCAAGCCAACACCATAAAAAGAACCGCGTTAGATACTTGGATTCTTTCAGAACTTCATACCATGGCTGCTAAGGTTGAGGCTTCTTTAGATGCTTTTGATCCCACCATGGCCACACGATACATCCAACGTTTTACCATGGATAAACTCTCCAACTGGTACGTTCGACTCAGTCGTCGCAGATTTTGGGCAAACACAACCGCAGCAGACAAACTCGCTGCCTACAGTACCCTTTACACCTGCCTCCACACCCTTGCTGGATTGATCGCTCCCTTTGCTCCCATGTTAGCTGAGCGTTTGTATCTCGATTTGATACAACATGACTCCTCACATAAAAGTAGCATCCCTAACAGCAAAGATTCTATCCATCTAACCAACTTTCCTTTCTCTGATAGTGATTTTATCGATACAGCTCTTGAAGATCGCATGAACCTGGCAAGATCCATCACCTCTTTAATACTTTCTTTAAGAGAAAAAGCCAAAATACGTGTCAGACAACCTCTATCAAAAGTCATGGTGGTTAAAAACAAAGTCAGTGAAAAACTTAACTCAAAAGATCGATTATTTTTAAAAGACATGATCTGTCATGAAACCAATATCAAAGACCTTCAATGGCTCGATGGCGGTGACACCAAGCTCAGTCGTCGCATCAAAGCTAACTTTCCTGTTCTCGGTGCTAAGCTTGGCAGACAAACCAAAGAGGTGGCTGAAAAAATCAAACATCTAAGACAAGAAAGCATCAGTAAGCTTCAAAACAACCAAGACGTGGTTTTACTTAAAGAAAGTGGTGAAGTAGCCTACACACTGCAACCAGAAGATGTCATCATTAGCTACTCAGACCACAAAGATCTACTTTCTATCACTCAAGATCATCTCACTGTGGTCTTAAACACAGAACTCACCGAAGAGCTCATTTGTGAAGGCATAGCTCGTCAATTGGTAAATCGTATTCAAAATATGCGAAAAGATCATGGATTACACCTCAGTGATCGTATCCATATTTATCTTCTCGATGTTCCAGCCCTCAGTCCAGCCCTTGCTACCTTTACTGACTACATGAAAAAAGAAACTCTTGCATCTCAAATCCATTCTAGCAAGGACCTCATTGAGCTCAAAGAGATGGTACAGAAAAACCAAAGCCAACCACTCAAAGAGGTTACCTTTGATGATATTGCTACCTTTCTGAGTATCCAAAAAGCAGCAACGTAGTTTTTTTCTTTCTTTCTCTCACTTTCTCTCAATCAGTCAACATTTTGGGAATCGATGAGTTTTTGAAAGCCTTTAAACATCAAAGGTACTGAAGAAGATGTCAGTTTTTTGATAATCACAGAGGGAATAATGATCTTAAAGCCAATATTAAGCTCATAGACTACTTTGGTGAAATGTGGACTATGCTCTGAAAGATTCCAACTGCCTGAATTATGAGATAAAAAATTAGAGCTTCTCAACTCCCAAGAAATCTGGCTAAATTCTTCTTCATACATATCCAGTACATAATGAAATTTCTTGATCACATGAAGCTCAAACTTTAAAGCTTTTGTAGCTTTTGGATCGATTTTATCCACCTCTGCCACAGCTGTCACTCCTTGGATAAAACGCGGATAAGCTGCGTAATCGCTAATACCACAAAAGACTTTTTCCATAGAGCCAGAAAAGATATGCTCCCGCCTCACTGTTTCCATAATTGTCTACTCTTTCATCTCAAAAAATGTTGAACATACATCACCAGTCACATCATCTTGTGGCTGATCTCTTTAAAATCATGTTACAGCAACACATTATAGCCTGATGGTACTAAGAAAAACAAATCTTAAACACCTGCTTCTTTTCCACTCTTATCTTGTGGCTCTTCTGTCTTACTGCAGCTCCTCTTTTTTAAAACCCATCCCTACCCTGCAACTCATGCCTAACTTTGAAAAACTGTGATAGACTTAAGAGCGCGATGGGAATGCTCAATGCTATCATGTGCCATGTTCTTTGCTCTCACTTGCTGTTGATCCATGTTGTTGCTGCACATTCGAATCTAGGAGTTGCTACTGTGGTAGATGTTATAAAAAACCTAGGAAACAAAGAAGACCTAGGAAACAAAGAAGACCTAATAAGTTACCCCAAAAACCAAGATACACATAACTCTTCACCACCGGAATCACCAGGATCAAATGGTGCGGATTCTGGCCACGGAACTCTTAAAGAGGTCTCTCTTGAGGATATTTCCATGGAAGAATTGGTTAAGTGTATTGCCATGTCTTTAGTAGATGATGCCTCTAAAATAAACATCACTGAAGTGCAAGGTAATCAAACACATATTATTGAGCTCAAAGTGGCAAAAAGTGATATTGGTAAAGTCATTGGCCGCCAAGGACGCACCGCTGATGCTATTCGCACCATTATCAATTGTGCTGCTGCAAAAATATCCAAACGCTATCTTCTCCAAATCATCGACGAAGACAATTAAACATCTTCTGCCAATCAACAGGCAAAAACAAACAAGCCAGCTTTAAAAGAATCACAACCCCCTCAAGCTGGCTTTTATGGTTACTTTTGCAATACCGGCAATACGTCACGCAAATGAGACGTATTGTGTACCTGCAACGATGAATAGCCTGGCTCTTTGCGCCACATCTTGCTTAAAACATTGCCAGCACCCACTTCCACCAACCTTTCCACCCCTAACGATTGAGCTGTATGATAGGTTTTCAACCACATCACGGGTGCATCAATTTGCTCCACCAATAGCTTTGGAGTATAGGGAACTTCAAGTAAACCTGTAACATTAGAAATCAGCTGATAAGGAGAGTGCGCAATGGAGGTATTATACAAGGTATCAGCTAGCGCTTTACGAGCAGGACTCATTAATGAGCAATGAAAAGGAGCACTCACAGATAAAAAAATGGAACGAATAGACGGGCCCAGTTCTTTAGCCATAGAAGCCTTAAGCTTTGCTGCAGCCAACTGACTACCTGAAACCACTACCTGCTGAGAAGCATTGATATTAGCTATGGCCACCATATCATCATGATCTCCCTCACCATCACGGCACTCCTGTGTTATCTTGGAGCAGAGATCTTCAAGTTTTTTGTGATCCACAGGGCCTAAAAGAGCAAGCATAGCTGCTCTATCCGCACAAAAAGCCTCTTGCATAGCTTTACCGCGTTTATAAACAAGGTCTGTGGCTGTGGCAAGTCCCACTTTACCACTAGCCACCAATGCTGTGTACTCTCCCAAACTGTGCCCTGCAAAATAAGCAGCCTGAAAAGAGGTTTCTTGTTGCAACACATGCCAAATAGCTACTGATGTCACAAGAACACAAGGTTGAGCATAGCAGGTTTGATTGAGCTTCTCCTGAGGCCCTTCAAAACAAAGCTTACGCAAAGGAAGATGAACAGTATCTTCTGCTTCTTCGTAGATCTTCTCAGTGTAAGGGAATTCAGAAAGGACATCCTTGCCCATCCCCACAAGCTGACTTCCTTGTCCAGGAAACATAGCTAAAGATAGCATCTTGTATAGCCTATGATGACAAAAAAGATATCAAGAAGGGAAACGTGAACTAAAGACTTTAGGCACTTGACGGTTTTTATAAAGACCACATACCGGACAAGCACGATGGCGTAAAATGGCTCGAGGCATAGCAAATTTTGATGCCTGAGAACATGACTCTTTGCAACCATGATGAACAGGTGAACTCAAACGATGATGTGAGCGGCGGGAGTCACGCTTAGACTTAGATGTACGAAACTTAGGGACCGCCATGACAATACTTCCTCATCAAAGATAAACATTATGAACAGACATATAACATCACAACTCATGAAGTACCTTACACTCATTACCTGTCAAAAGTCAAGACACCCACTCATGCCACTCAAGTTTCACAACATTCATAGCATAAATCAAACATAACCCCTTGATAACAAAAGATCTTGAAACAATATGGCTCACATTGTGCTGTCTAGGATGGTGAGTTGTTTGCACATCTCTTATGACAGACACGATCTCCACCTTCCCTATACAGATCATCTCCATACCTCAAAGAAGTAGCCATATAATGAAACTATATTGGTTTGAGTAAATGTTTTTGCAAAAAAGAAGCAAAGTATCTACCTATAATTTTATGACCTTCAATATTAGGATGAATCCCATCAACAAGATTGTATTCGTTCTTTAAAGCTACATCCTTAAGAATAAAATCCCATAACGGAATATCATACTTATTCGATAAATCTGGGAACATAGCATCAAAGTCTGGAGTGTACTCTTGGTACTGAGGAAATCGCTCTGGAGGAAACATCTTCATACCGCCAAGCAATGGCTCCATACCAAGAGATTTAACCTCACGAATCATGTTATCAATATCACTACGAACCTTAGACACTGAAACCCGCTTTAACCCCTCATTGGCCCCTAAAGCAAGAAGCACATGAGTTATCTGAATTTCCTCATATAAGGCGCGTGCCGCAAGCAATGCACTCACCCCATGTTCTGCACGTACTGCCGGAGCACTGGCATTGATCAAAGTGATATCATGACTCTCAACGGCTTCCACATAGTTCTTGACTCTATCTTGTTGAAAAAGATTAAAAGGATCACTAGGATCGTTAATCAAGGTGATACTATGGCCCTTCGCTGATAAGAGATTTCTAGCAATTGCAGGATAAGCATGCTTTGCAGGCTGCCCTAACATAAAACCAAAAGTAAGAGAATCACCCAGCAACAACAATACCACCTTCTTCTGATCTGTATTCTTCTTGCCTTCCCTCTGTGCTGTTTTCTGACCTGTATCTTTATTGTTATCTGTCTCTTCTATATCTTCTGTATCTTTCTTCTTTGCACTATCTTCAGCACGAAGATGAGGATCTCCTTTTTTATGGATATTTGGGTCTTCATCAACAGATGAACCATCACATGACAGTACCAAAAAGAACGCAACAAAGAGGCCCCAAAACAATCCATCTCTTTCAAAGAATGGCATAAAATTGCGATACTTTGTACGTATCATCAACCCTCTATCCTCTCTGTTGTCTCTAGCTTTTAAGCTTCACTCATCTTTTGAACTGCCTCAAAATACCAGTTAAACTAGCTATATATAAGATGACTCAACACATACATGTAATTAGCTTCCATACACATAGGAACCACAAAAAATATTCTTTCCGATGTTGCAGCATTATTCTTCATCTCCGCTGATAGCAAAAGCCATATTACCGTGAATCGAGCACATGCTTTTGCAAAAAAGAAGCAAAATGCCTACCTATGATCTTATGACCTTCAACATTTGGATGAATTTTGTCACCATGATTGTATTTCTTCTTTAAAGCTACATCTTTGAGGATAAATTCCCATAATGGAATGTTATGCTTTTGGGCTAAAGATGGAAAAATAGCAGCAAAACCTGCTGTATCGTATCGCTGAAAGTGCACATATTTATCAGAAGGAGGCATCTTCATGCCTCCAAGCAATGGCTTCATTCCCTGATATTTGACTTCTTTAATGATGTCATTAATGAATTTATTGATCAATCTTACAGAAACTAGCTTCAAACCATCATTAGCACCCAAGGCAATGAACACGTGAGTTATACCGGCTTCTTCATAAAACTTCAGTGCCACCTTCAATGCCTGTACACCAAATTCTGCTAATACTGCTGGAACACTGGCATTGATCAAAGTGATATCATGACTCTCAACAGCTTGCATATAGTTCTTGACTCTATTTTTAGCTAAAAAAGTCTCAAGATCACCAGGGCCACTAATTAGTGTGATATCATAACCCTTCTTTGATAAGAGATCTGTAGCAACTCCTGGATAAGCATTTTTTTTAGGATCACTTAAATCATAACCATACGTTAAAGAATCCCCTAACAGCAATATAACTATTCTTGAATGATCTTTGGCTTTTTCTCCTAATGCATCGCTTTCTTCAAAAAATGCACCATCTACTTCACTTTTCGTATTTTTCTCGAGAACAGCATTACCACATGATCCAAGCACAAATAGTGCACAAAGCACACTTCCATAACGAGCCAAGCCGGATACCCAGTTGTCTAAAATACAAGGATACATAACCGCGATTACCCTTTTTAGCCAATAAAAATACCATCTTCCTGACTTTGATATCCTGATTCCAGAACTCTCACCTAAAACCGCCACAATATCAGAACCTTAGCCCTAAAGTGACTTTTTTAAACTCTTGTAGTGACCAGCAAAAACCAGCTGCCCATAAGGATCAGTGTCTTGCATAAAAAGTATCAAAGCCTTCCTTACAGATCATCTTCATGGTTATAAGTTACTCTGAGTTGAAAACAACCTATCTCCTCACCGCAACAAGCCGCAACACTCGCCGCAACAATGAGCAAACCAACTTATCGTAACCATAGCCCAAAAAGTTTAATGCATTTGATAAGTCAAAAACCTAAAGTCAGCACTCATATGTGCACTAACGAAACCAAGACAAGCCACTGATAGCCATCAAAAGACAGCATCAAATCCATACATATTGACTATTTACCACACCTACTTTACCATCTCCTGACACTGAGAAGATGGAGGCGTAACCTACAAGCAGACATTTATGGTGCAAGTGTCGGGTTTAATGCTGAACAGCCCATCAATGTTAGTGCAAGTGATGTTAATGTGCTATATAAAGATCAAGGTTTTATTATAGAGTTCAAAATTCAACAATCATCTCAAACAATACATAAAGCTTTAAATAATACTATTCAGCACATCAAAGATCGTCGCAATGCTAAAAAACATTAAGATCACAAAGGATTCGTCAATTTTTAGGCATAGTATTTAACAAAGAAGAACGTAATATTGTTGGAACACGTCATAACAAGTTGAAATGATATGCCACTGCCTAATAACAACAGAGCCTAAAAATATAAATTCACTGTAAATATATATAAGCTAACGAAATATAAGCTAAAATAACCTAATCTATAGCTATTAATAACAAAACAATCATCGTTCATATGTGACACACGTACGTGTTTACAAATTCTCGAAAATAAAGACATAACTGTATAAATAAGAATGCATAAAAAAAGGATACAGCCCAACGGACTGTATCCTAGATTCCAAAAGGTTGATGACTGATGATATCAGAAGAAAACATCATCAATACAAATTAACTATTCACCATCTCAGAAATACGATAAACCAAATTCTTACGACTTGCTAGCTCATCTTTGAGCTGATTTTGAATGCTGATAAGCTCCCCTCTTTGCTCATTAGAAAGAAATCCAGATCCCAATTGATAATTTACTTCTACCAAAGCACTCTCACGCTCAACAACTTCATAGCGAAGATTCTCTAAACCTTCACGTAGTTGATCTACAGTCACTTGGTTACGTGTCATACTCCAGCCATCTTCTTCTGGGCTCAAACCGTAAATGATTTGAATACCACGAACATCAGATGAATCATCTTCAAACGACACGTAAAAATCAGAGCCATTCCGAAAAGTGTAACCAGAATTAGGATTAAAGTCTGAAGGATAAGCCACACTATCACCAAATTGATCATTATTATTTACAAAAATATGAATTATTCCTCTCTGTTCCTTATCAGAATTAAATAAGACCTCATACTCACCAAATTCATCATTAGCTGTTGTATTTTCTTCATATTCAGCATTTACATCCTCTGAAGCTGTATCAAAAGACGCATAAGCTGTTGTAGACAACAAAGCTGCACTCACACAAAGCAACCACCTCATTGGCACTGCCATCGCATTAATAAAAATAAATATACCTGACTGTTTATTATCCGACGTCATTGTACTTATTGCACTTATTTCCTTTTCCTTAACTTTCTTAGCTTCTCTAACGTTTTCCATCATTTGCCTCCAAATATTAAAGACCAAAACACCCCTAACATGAAACCACCACTGCCTACTGAATCTCTATGAAAATCCACCCTACTTTTCTAATGTTATCAAGATCAAACTAGCTCCTAAGCTAGTTATACTGGCCTCCTTGTGTTAATGGTTATAAACATTTTATAGGATAGTCCGCAGAGCTGATATTTTTCTATTATTTATATATAAAACAACTAGGCGGTGATTTCGTATGGCAAGCTCCCTTTTCTTTTTTGCAACAATTTTAAAGATTATTTCTACAATTAATCTAAAAAAATATACACACAATTAGGTAGTTTCTAGATCATGCTTTCGTTATAGTATGTCTATACTCTTAGTCATTGTCTTAGTCATTGTCTTAGTCATTGTCTTAGTCATTTTTTAGCTATTTAAACTACTTTGAGCCTATTTAAGCTACTTACACGCACGCCTACAAAATCACTAAGCTCATAATTATATGATTGTTTATTTCATATGTTCTTTTCATGTGTTCTTTTCATGTGCTTTATATTTATAACTTCACATCCCTTTGATCATGGATCATATTGAATCAATCATACCTAGTCATAACTTATATTTACATCTATTTCAAGGTCGATTTTACTTTTTTCTATTATTTATATCTATTATCAATATTTGCTTCTTTTCTTTATAATTACTTTTACTTTTTACTCACTCTTATTCTCTTATTGCTATTCTTATTTGCTATGTATCAGCTATGTATCACTATCTATCATTACTTCACATTTAAAATATGGCACAGACTCATTGTGTTCATTGTGCTGTGAGTAAAGTAGTAAAGTGATCTCATCTTGTTATCTCTTACTAGTTCTCTCACTAGTTCTCATGTTTACTATAGCTATTTAACCTAAGAGTTAACCTAAGAGTTAACCTAGAGTCGCCTATGTCAGCAAGTATGAGCCAATCTCCATAAGTCTCACTAACTAGCTAACTAACTAACTAGCTAACTAACTAACTAACTAACTAGCTACGCACGCTATCAGGCCAAACGCCTATCTATCTTTGTCTTCTGAGATATTCGTGTTCTTTTTCTCCTTAAAAGAGTTTCAAAACGGTATTGATCTGCGGCATTCTAGCCTGCCATAAAATAAAAGTCAAGCACTTCGTATAAAAAAACATAATATTTAACAATACCTGTTTGCGCTACCTCATAGTGCTATAAACGAGCTCATTGTACGCTATATACAATACAGAAAATAGCAGCACACATCATCTGCTTATGACTATGTTCCTATGAATACATCCACTGAGTCAGGTTTGGAGTTTGTGCCCTTTAGTATTCCACTCATAAGGCGTACTGTTGATCTTCTTACGACACCACCAAGCTAAGCAAGCTAAGTAATCTAAATAAGCTAAGCAAGTCACGTTTTGAGATGTTTTTGCTACTTAGACGTACAGATAAGCACTGAAAGCACTCGTCTCTTTGTCTTTACTTATCGCTTATCCACACAAGCAAAGACACATCATAGTGCCTCAAAGATGACCTATACATCACTTAACGACATTGTCTGAGAAGTCTTTAGAGCTAAGATAACACTTGATATCTTTAGCTTTAGCAAGGCTGATACCACGTACACTGGCTAAATCTTCATGGCTTGCAGCCTGGATATTCTTTAGAGAAGAAAAGCGCTGGAGCAGCCGTTTTCTTAACACAGTACCTAGTCCAGATACATTTTCTAAGCTTGATGAATGTCTGATCTTCTGCATACGCTTTTTATGATGTCTTAAAGCAAAACGATGAGCTTCATCTCTGAGTTGGGTAAAGAAACGATAAGATGAGCTGCCATATTCCAGTTCCACAGCATTCTTGTAGCCATAACGAAAGAGACGCTCTTTAGGACGGCTCTGGTTATGAGACTTACGGCGGCGGCGGCGGCCATAGGCTTTAGAGTATTGGAAGTTCTTTGCTTTAGCTAAAGCAAAGAACGGTATCTTCAAATGAGGAAATTCTTCTTGTTGAACATGCACAGCTGCCATCAACTGTCCCTTACCACCATCAATCACCACAGCATCAGGCACGTTATCTTCATCCATCTTTGCAAGCCATCTTCGGATGACGTAACGAATAGCTCCATAATCATCACCAGCTATGTGCTGTGATGTGGGGCTATCAGTAGGGATATGATAACAACGATAAAGAGATTTATTAGGTTTGCCATTTTCAAATACCACCCTTGAAGCCACTGTGCCTGTACCTGAAAAGTGTGACACATCCATACACTCCACATGACGTAACGACAAACTGAGTTGCAGCTCTTTTCTGACCTGCTCGATAAAATCCACCTGTTGTGCTTGAGCTGCTAGCTTCTGTTGAATAGCTAATCTGCAATTATTTACACAAGTCTCCATGGCTTTCTTCTCAGCTTTCAACCTCACACATTTCACAGCGACCTTCTTGGCACCTCCCCGATCCTTATAAGAGCACTGGGTATACAAGGCTTTACTTAAAGCTTTAAAATCATCAAGTACAAAAGATAGCAAAATCACCTGAGGTAATTCACGAGGACGCATGTAGTATTGCAATAAAAATTGGTGCATAATCTGATTTTGTTCTTCTTTAAAAGGATTATGTAACTCAAAGAAACCACCTCCTCTGATCAAAAAATCACGGATATGTAACACATACACAAACACCCGTTTATGCTGATCATCCATCTCCATAGCGATCACATCAGCTTCCTGCAAAGATGTATTAAGCGCCTTTTCTTGAAAAGCCACCTCTTGAAGAGCATTAAGTTGATCACGATAAGAGGCAGCAAGAGAGAAATCTTCATCTTCTGCAGCTTTTGACATCTTAGAGCGAAGACTCTTAGTAAGTTCTTTGTTCTTACCACGCATAAACGCCAAAACGTCTTGAATCATGCCATGGTAATCTTCCTTACTCACTTCCTTATGGCATGGAGCCCAACATTGTCCCATGCTGTGATAATTGCAAGGACGCTGACAATGAGTAAATTCATACTCAGAGCAACGCACCAAAGGAAAGATGTTATGCACCAAATTTAATACGCGATATAGACTCTCTACACAGCTAAAAGGGCCCAAATAGGTGGCACCATCATGAGATCGTCTGCGAACCACAGTTAAACGTGGCCAGTCTTGCTGAAGATCCACTTTGATATAAGGATAATGCTTATCATCTCTCAGCAAAATATTAAAATGCGGACCATGAGTTTTGATCAACGAACGCTCAAGTAAGAGAGCTTCCACCTCTGTTTGAACAACAATGGTTTCTACATCCCATACCTGGGCAGCAAGCTTTTGGGTTTTCAGTGTTTGACTTAAAGGAGAGCTCAAATAACTACTAAGACGATCTGGTAAAGATTTAGCCTTACCCACATACAAAACCTGAAGGTCTTTTCCTTTAAAAACATAAACCCCTGGTGCAAAAGGAAGAGAGGCTATCTTACGCTTAAGTCGCGTGCGAACATCTGGTTGCATATGCGTACATACTAAGAAAGAAGTTTGGAACGCAAGAGAGCCAGCTCTTTTTGAAGGTGATGGGCCTTCTCAAAGAGCAACTGTCCTGCTGCTTTTTTCATCTGTTTGTGTTTTCTATCAATTAACTTTACTAACTCTATTTGGTCCTCAGGACACTCCACAGATACCTCTTCTTTATGGTCACTAAGACCATAAGCCGTACGCAAGTTAGGAGCAATACGTTTAGATGTGCTCTTGGGCTGTATGCCATGTTGTGCATTATAAGCTAACTGAATATCACGTCGTCTTTTGGTTTCTTCTATAGCTGCTGCCATAGATTTTGTCATGGAATCAGCATAAAAAATCACTTGAGAATTCACATTACGAGCCGCACGACCCACCATCTGAATCAAAGAACTTTTAGAACGTAAAAAACCCTCTTTATCAGCATCAAGAATAGCCACCAAAGTGATTTCAGGGACATCAAGACCTTCTCGCAACAAATTAATCCCCACCAAGACATCATAACAATCACGACGTAAATCACTGAGAAGCTCATCTCTTTGTAGAGTCTTGATATTGGAATGCAAATACCGCACTCTCAATCCCATATCTGAAAAGTATTGCGTGAGATCTTCTGACATTTTCTTAGTAAGAGTCAGAACAAAGGCTTTACCACCTGTGTGTTTGAGCTTTTTAAGCTCTGCGTAAAGATCATCGATTTGTGTGGAAGCCCTACGAACTACGACCTGAGGATCCACCAAGCCTGTGGGACGGATAATCTGCTCGGTAATAGCTTGAGGGGTGCGAGACAGTTCATAAGCTGAAGGAGTGGCAGAAACATATAAAACTTTATCTATCCTGTCATTGAATTCTTCAAAATTCAGTGGCCTGTTATCTAAAGCTGATGGTAAGCGAAATCCAAAGTCCACAAGATTCTGCTTACGCGCTCTATCACCCTGATACATTCCACCAATTTGAGGAATAGATAAGTGACTCTCATCCACAATAGTCACAAAAGAATCAGGAAAGTAATCCAGTAAAGTAGGAGGAGGTTCTCCAGGAAGAGCACCACTGAGATATCTCGAATAATTCTCTACCCCAGGACAATAGCCTAAGGAGTCAAAGTACTCAATATCCTGCATAACTCTCTGCTCAAGCCGTTGATATTCCACCAACTTATTCTTGCTTTGAAAATACTGCAGCCTATCTTTAAGCTCCTCTTGAATACTCCTGATCATGTGCGCCACATCCGTACTCGAAGAGATATAATGGGAGTTAGGATAAATAGATATCTGTTTCAAAGAGACAATCTGATGATGATTTTGAGCATCAAAAAGAGATATATCCTCAATCTGGCTACCAAAAAACTGCACGCGAATATAACGCTTTTTTTCACTTGAAGGCATCACATCAAAAACAGTTCCTCTTACCCGAAAACGCCCACGACTCAATTCCATATCATCGCGCAGGTAACGCAAATCAACGAGTCTTTGGGTAAAAGATTTTCGTGTCAAACTTTTACCAACTTCTAAATGAATAGCCTTCTCAGAATACATACTCGGAGAACCCAGTCCATAAATACAACTCACACTGGCAATGATGATCACTTGCGGCTTTTCAAAAAGATGCTGGGTAGAACGGTGGCGCATCTTATCGATGTTATCGTTGATGGAAGCATCTTTAGCTATATAAGTATCTGTGGAAGGCACATAAGCTTCCGGTTGGAAGTAATCATAGTAGCTAATAAAGAATTCCACAGCATCATCAGGAAAAAACTCACAAAACTCTCCAAATAACTGGCCTGCTAAAGTTTTGTTAGGTGCAATAATCAAAGCTGACTCACCCAGAGCAGCTATAACATGAGCCATGGTAAAGGTTTTACCAGACCCGGTCACACCGAGTAAAGTTTGCTCTTTTATGCCTTTTTTGTAAGAAGACACAATACTCTTAATAGCCTTAGGCTGATCCCCACAAGGCTTAAATGGTGAATGAAGTTGATAACTCATAGATGCATATCCTCAAGACTCCATCATGTATTGTCTCTAAACATATCTCATCTCAACATATTCTATCTTGTCATATGTATGGTCCTATCAGAGAAGGCGAGAACGAGAAGATACAGAACATCCTTCGATGATCTCCATACTTTTTTGTAAAGAAAAGTATTTTTCATATGTTTGCCTAGCACGCACAGAAAGCTCCTTGCATTTATCTTCTGATCCAGCAAGACCTTCGATGGCTTGAATAAAACCATCCACATTATTATCATCCACTAACTCCACACAACCTGATTGATACCATATGGGTTCTGTATACACACCCGAAGATGTCACCATAGGAATACCATGATCTAAAACAGCCATGGCTGTAGTACGCCGTGTACTTACTCCTCGATCGTAAGGCTGAAAGATCACATCAGAAATCTGAATATGAGCTGACAAAGCTTGCAGGTCCAATTCCCCAGCATAATCCATGCGCTCACTCAGAGCTGGATATTTACCTTGCAAAAATTTGACAAAACCTTGAGAGTAACGACCAAAGAATAACCACCTCCACGTAGGATGATGTCTTAGAAGGACCGCCAGTACTGCTGAGAGAATATCGAGTACTCTCAGTTCAATGAAACTCGAAAAAGTGCCAATAATAAACGAACTCTGTTGTCTAAAAGCCTTGTTAAGATTCTCTGTTTTCACATCATTCACTTTGGAATAGATATAACTTGACACAGGAAGATACTGCTTTTTTTTGCCCATAAGACATACCTTAGCCATCCCAGAGAGATGGGTGGATGTCAGATAAAAGCACCGTGAGTGACGCAGGAGATGACGCAAAGTCAATAACTGAGAAAGAGGAGCCCACAGTCGCCACATGTAACCACTGCGTATCTGAGGCCACTCAAAGAGACGATGAGCCACAATATGCAATCTTACTGATGACAGCTTTGAGAGTTTTTTTACAAAAGCTCTCAACTCATAACTTTGCCGAACCTGAAAAGCATGAGGACGATATTGAATCATCACATCCCCAGGATACTCAAGTATGGCCTTACGGACCTTGCTAAAAGCTTCTAAGCTCCAATCTGCACCCAGATCATTGAGTGTAACTGGAAAATCATCTATAAATATTCGAGATTTTTGACGTTGAGATTTATCAAAAGCACTCCATATGAAAACACGATAGCCGCGAGCAGAAAGCCCACGGGCAAGGTTCACGGTATGAAAACCGATACCACCACGATAAGGAGGATAAGTACTTGTCAAAAAGTGAATATTTTTTTCTACCCGCTGATTCATATATGTTCTATCTCTTGCGCTGATTCATCCTGTTTTACTCATCTGCTCACTTATCACTAAAAGCTCATCTCTATGAAGATCATTACTCAATCGATACATGTCTCTTTTTTCTATATTCTATATACTCTATCTCTTGTCTACATTCACATACAACTACTCCCCCCATCTCCTTGTTTGGCAGAAGGTTTAGCAGAAGGTTTAACTAAAGATAGCCAAACAGCAAAGCCTCATACCTCTTCAGCATATGTACTCAGCAACAAAGCTTCCCATCGCCACTCTTCTTTTAGTAGCGCAAAGCGCTACCTCAAAGATATCTATAAATATATTCCTACATCATTTTATTGCGGCTGTCCCTTGAAGATGCCCTACGCCCATGTGGAAAAATGTTCGTTATGGCAAAATTATGCATTCTATGAGCCAAAGACAACAGTGGAATTTGATCATCTCTATCCCATGCAACGTTTAAAAGAGCGTCTACAACACAAGATAGGCCCCTTAATGCGCTCTATGTGCCCTACCTTAGGGCGTAAATGCCTCACCAAAAAAATCAAGCTTTTCGCTCATTTTGAAAGTGATATGTTCAATATCCGTCCAGTGGTTAAAAAGCTCAACAGACTCAGAGGGAGTAAATGGTTTAACTTTGCTGAAATGCTTGCCTCATCCTCTAAAGCCACTTACAAATGCTCCATTAGCTTTCAGGATAAAACCTTCTCTCCACCACCACAAACCAGAGGAGATATAGCTCGAATGATGCTCTATCTTCATGAAGCTTACGCTACCTATGAGCTATTTAGCTCACAAGAAATCACTACTTTCAAACAATGGCACAAGCAAGATCCTATGGCAGAAAAAGAAGGTTATATCATCCGCCAGATAGCTAAAAAACAAGGCGTAAGAACCGATCAATTTACAGGACTCAAAGATGCACGTCTACCTATCCACAAGCTACACAAGCCCCAGCCAACACACACCTTACGACGCATCGTTCCCCATTGATGATCACACTGATACAACAACCTATAAACCATCACAGTTAGAAGTATGAAGTCACGACGACACTGCTAGACATACGTCATAATTTGAAAGAGCTTCGCCATCACCTCTTATCCATCTACAAATTTATCTCAACTCTACCAATCAAGGTTAACAGCAAAAGTAACATCACATTCATCTACATTGCCAAAATCATTTAAATTTTGCATCCTTATCTTCAAAGCCTAACTCTACCACTCATCTACTTGCAAATCCGCTCAATATTTCATCGCTGATTTCCGATCAGGCCGTATTATGTGTGTGGTGGGACATAGTGGTACATATTAGACCAAAAGGATCATATAGATGTTTTATTCTTTAGCCATTATAGCTATTTGCTACTCTTTAAGTTTCCTGCATCCTTTGAATACTCTAGCTTTTGGCCAAAACAAAAATAACACTTCATTAAAGTCATATTTAGGACAAATCCCTGAAGTGAATTTAGCTAAAGTTCCATCTCGAAATGCTTCTAGAAACAATGATGAACAACTTCAACGTAGAAATACGGCTATTTATATGAATGAAAGAGCTGTTGATGATAATACTAAGCCTATGATTGACATGATATGGTTTGTTGAAGGAGATGATCACTATACATCATATCTCGGTAAAGATCATACTATCAATAAACCTGGCCGCTTAGCTGTCAAAGAAGAAATTAATATGATTATGGAAGAATTAAAAGATACCGCTGATTTGCGAATTGGTGTTTGGCAACACAACAATCGTGACTTTGAAGGCCACACTTTATTTACTGATGAAGACATAGAAGAGTTAGAAGAATACAATGATGATAAAGAAGTAAAACGTTTTTGGCATTTTAAAATGCTTTATGATAAAGATAGAGGCACTCAGTTATTACATTTTGCTTATCTTTTCTTAACATATGGTATTCCTTCTAATTATAACACCTATTTCGATATTGATGCTCCTAAAAATCCTAGCGATGATAAAATACATGATTTTTTTAGAAATGGGGGGGGGGGGGGGATAATAAATAAAAAGATTATTGTCTTTGTCACCACCGATGACTCTAGACGTTATAGACAAAAATATATTGATTTAATAAATGATATTAAAGAAAAAGAAAGCACAGAACCAGATGATGCAGTTGTTGAACTTAAATGGGTATATAATGCACTCAAAGGTGAATTTATTAAAAAACCAATCTCTTTTGATAGTCTAGTTCAAAACCTACCTAAAAATAAATCTATAGAAGATACATTAAAATCACAGTCCCATAATCGTTTTCAAAAAGCCCTTCAAATGAATGAATATGACGTTCATATCAACAGCCAAGATTTTATTAACGCAATTATTGGCAAAGAAAAATATTACAATAAAGATAAATCTATTAATGAAAGTCCTATTGTAAATGCTATATTTCCTGCTGAAAATGATGCAGAAAAACAAGAATATCTTAAAGCTTTTGACAGAAAAGGCATTGAAGACTCTGAAGATTCTGAAGACTCTATAGAAAAAATAGATGTTTGGTCATTTGTTTTTGATGGCTTTGAAAGCAGCAAACATAGAATAAAGGAAGCAACAGTTACTTGCGATCAGGTAATTGGCAATACATCTTCATCTTTAATAAACGGCCATGAATTCACTGCATATGGAGAAAGATTTAGAGTCATTGGAGAATACAATAGATTTAAGTCCTTACTCATAATGGATCAATCAGGTGATGATAATGGCTTATGTAGATCTTTCAGTAAAACAAGCCTACTAAAACATGTAGGAGAAAAGAAAAGGCTTCTAAAGAACTGTTTTGACGATAAATACTGGCACACTAGAAATAGATGCCATTCACAATACGCCTATAGAGTCTGTGCCAAAATTTGCTAAAGCTTAATTTTAATTTTTTTTTCGTATTTTTTTTGTAGTAATAGATATTTTATGCTACAATGTTAATATATTAAGTAATTCTGTTTGTCATTTTTTATCAAAAAATAGGATTTGCAATGATAGACTCAAGAATTAGATTTAAAGCATACAATCCAAAGCAAGATTCGCTCTTTCCAAATAGAGTAGAAGATTGGGTG